>Ga0209208_10003495_pt1 | contig 22462 bp, 11 predicted proteins | sample S1TSphfallax_3_FD_187694 | JGI IMG/M metagenome (GOLD analysis project Ga0209208, IMG submission 187694) | Host-associated microbial communities from peat moss isolated from Minnesota, USA - S1T2_Fd - Sphagnum fallax MG (SPAdes) (version 2) | ecosystem: Host-associated > Plants > Peat moss >...
GGGGGGGGGTGGGTGTATGTTGCATGCTTCGCTTTGTGACAATACACACAAAACTTGTAAATAGACTCATCATAATCAAAGTTTGTAATTATGGAATCATTTATTAGTGTCCAAAATTCATAGTTGTCATAAGTAATTCAAAATAAGAGTTTCCAATGCAACCATTTTCACAACTACGCATGGAAGTATTAAAAACAATTCAAGGAATTACAATTAAGGAAATTTGTGAGGTCCTTTTTTACATGGTTTTTGTGGATTTTGTTTAAGCAAAAACCTTATATACTAGGATGTTTAAGAGGGTTGCTAATAGTTAACATTTGGAAAATATGATTATTTTGTCCCAAACATAGGCATCCAAATTTTGGCATTGTTAAAATATATTACAAAACTATACTCATAAGGATTTCACATTTGGACTTTTTGATCCACGTAAAATGCTTTTACCCTTATAAGTACAAGTAAAAACACTTCACATTATGTTCAACTATATTCTTTAATCTTAAATTTAAATACTTTTACATATGTAATATCTTTACATGGTTTTTATATAAAGTATGCGTGCATACATCATTTTATATAATTAAGGTATATAGTAACCATATATTGAACCTTAACTTTGATTTACCATTAATAAATATTATAATGCATGTTATATGGCATTGATATGCTCATAAACAAAATGTATAGTAATCTCACTAAAGTACATTCACAATTGGGGTAGCACAAAAAGGAAAAAGGACTCCAAGACTGTCTTAAAGCTACTCTTACAAATAAAATTTATATGAAACAAATTTAAGTAAGAAAAGTTGAATAATCCGAAATAAGATAAGTCATGCGATGGTTGTGATTTTTCACAATTATACATAATTGTGCATGATATTTTGGTTTACATGTAGAATTGAAAAATGGGCTTTAAAAGTCAACTAAACATGTTTTATTATGTGATTATTTCCTACACATGTGACCTCCATCTAGAGTTAGAAAATTTGAACCTAATAAATAAGAAAACCCAAATGATTTAATAAAGGAGTCATTTCCCTTGTAGCCCTTTGTCTCAAAATTTCAAGACTTTGGAATTTTCACATGATTTATTTTTCAACAAATCAAGGCTTAATGAACATGTAGTTGCATAAAAGGAAGCATGGGTTTTTGGCACAAAAAGGTTGAAATCAATTCTATCATTTTAAGCATTCCTTTTGCATTCATTTATAAAAAAACTATAATATGAAAAATTGACCATAAATTAGTCAAGGACTCAAAAGGATTTTTATATTATAGCCAATAATTATTGGATTTTTCTAAGCTTGTTTTTTCAATACTCTAATAATGGAACACAATAATACACCATAGTTCCAATATACTAACTATGAAAATCTAAAATTGTCCTTTGTAATCATTTTTCAATTAAACCCTCCTTTTTAGAACCCCAACCATGAATGAACACATGATGCATAAGAACAACTATAATTTCAATGTAAAAAAATGTCATTTCAAGTGTTTTGAAACACAACCCAAATCTCAAGTGACATAATGACTAATTTAATTAATCAAAGTTTAATTAAAAGGAATAGTTAATATGTTGATATTTTAACCATTTTTTTGTTACAAAATTATTTCACATGATGACATAAAATTACAATAACAATATAGAACAATAGTTTTCATGAAAGTGACTATAAGAGCTTCAAAAATTGAAGTTTTGGGTTTCAAAGAAAAATATAGTTATATTTAAAACAATCACTTATGCTAGTTTTCAAAGGTTTGGTAGGAAATATTTAGCATAGCTAGGTACAAAAAACTAATCATAATTTGATTTGTTCATAACTTTTTGGCATTTAAAAAACAACATTTTAAGACTAAAATTTGTGATGGCATCCTTGGGACCTTGAATCCTAATATGTTTATGTAAGGTGTTTGAACATGTTAAAACTTTTCAAGTGAACTTGACTGCCCATTGTAGCACATATCAAACGCACATTCATTATTCACCAAAATATTTATCTACATGGGTTGGTTTAATATAAAGGAAAACAACAAGATTGGAATCTTGTCTTGTTCCTAATATTAAATGTTGTGGTACTTTAATTGTACAATACCTTATATCATCCAAAGGTTAAGTATTGTTAGACATATTGTAATATTTATAATCTAATTTTCACATGAAATTAGTTTATTAGACTTAATAACATGTAAAATAAATAATGGTTACATGCCTAGTGGTGAACCAAGTGATTTTAGTTGACCAACTATTGTGTAGTGATGAACTTTTGAAGGCAAAAATGATTGTCAACAATAATCATCAATTTATAATGAAATTTACAAGTTGGTTTCATATTGGAACTTGAAACAAAATGATTATGCAATTGCAACAACATTCTAATTTGGATAGACAACATTATAGTCATTTATTTTAATCATGTGGTCCCATTCAAGTTTTGATTCCAAAAGAGGCTTGACATAGTGACACACCCCTAAACTCCTTGATGGATTCAACTGTGAATCCAAAAGGTGAAAATAATGGAAGGATAAAGAGTTGTGGGCATGCTCCCTGGCTCACAACACTTTGGGGGTAGAGGGGTGTGATGAAGCTTCGGGATCGGGACTAGGAAAAGTGACAAGTAAGTTAATTACTCACACAGACCTGCACATACGAAATTTGATTTTGAAGTTTGATAATACTCAAATCTGTGTTTAACATTGAATTTAATGACAAGATCCATGTTTAAAGTTTTCAATTTAAATAAGTGGTGTGATGTTTGGAATTTTGATTCATAAGCCATGGTAGCATGACATCACACAATCAAGATGTAATTAAACATTATTAATATGAATAAATTATTGAATTTAATGTGGTATTTAGTGGTATGTTTTGTGAATAAATGTTTCAATGTTATAGAGGATAACATCTCATGATTACATGGTGAAAACATAGTGAAGTAGACCAAAATGTAAAATCTTGTAGTTGATCATTTGATAATCACATTCAAGCCTAAAAGTAGTAGGAAACCTCCTTTTAATGCAATACCAAACCTTTCAAGTTTTTTATTGACTTGATCATAGGAGTGAAAATTTAAATTAAAAAAAAAATCATATTGTAAAATACATAAAAATCACAATTAAATGCATGGGATGATGAATCTATGTTAAGAACCTATTTCCAAATTTCGAAAAATAAATAAATCATATGCAAACTACACATTTTCACAAAATCCATTGTATACTTAGGGGTTCACATTTTTAATTTTTTTAATTTTGAAATTATTTAAATATACTTGCACCTACTTTTATAAAGTATAGCATTATAAAAAATATGATCTAAACCTATTTACATAAATCATGATAATTCATTTAATCATTATTTTCTCAAATATTTCTAATGTAATCAAGAAAAATGTTAAGTTCAATCTTTTAGCCCAATCAAATTGCAAGATAAAAAAATTTATGATACATTTTGTGATACAAGTTACATTCAACCCCACAATAATATATTAATTGGTCTACTTCACTCTATGATGTTGTTGAATGTTGGGTTTAAGAGGTTTAGGGGTGACATCAATGACCACACAAGGTGAGGCGTTTGATTCCTTAGGTTTTCAACTTTTACAACAACATTTGCCAACACCTTCCCGACTACATATAATTAATAAGCAAATTTCTCTTGCACAAAACATAATGCAATATGTAGTTGATGGTGAAATGGTTATATGCTTGTGTTTTAATTACATAGGCAATGAAAATAGTAAGAACCCAAACCAAAACTTGCTAGAAAGCATGAAAAGGTGGTGGTTCAAGCGTCAACTTTGATCATTTAAATCAACATTGAACAATGAAGGCTAACTCTTGATTATGGTAGGACAAATTAAGGTGGATGTATGGTGTGGTGGCTCACTTTTTGTGTCACATTGATGATTTTGGTTAAATACATCCTATTTAAATGCTTATGGGAAAGAATATACCCCTGAATATGTCAATGAAGAATTGGTTAAAACTATATTAACAAATTGATTATGAAAACATCTATGTATTTAATTTTTGATAAAAATACACATATTTTTAACAATAAACTTTTGAAGTTCCAAAATGTGAGCTTGTTTTCTAATTGGAATTTTATAAAATTTCGGAATTGAAATTGAGTTTCATTCAAAATGATTTGTAGTGACTTAGTTTGTATTATATATTAATAATAAATTTTATATATGCAAGTCTTTGGTGAACACATTAACCAAAATACACATATGGATATTAAAATTGTTAAAATGATATTTTATTTTCATAATTATTTAAAAAATTTGGAAAATAATATTCAAATGTGCATATGTTTTAAATCTTTAAATGGACAACTATTCATGTGAACTTTAAAGTGCAAATATGCTCAAAGGAGCCAAAAACTATGTTGGATATTAATGAAAACTATGAATGTTTTACAAAAAAATTGTTGACATTTAAAAATTATGTTAGTTATTTCAAGTTGTGCTAAATGACTAATATGAATGTTGAAAAATTCAAATAAAAAACTCATTGACTTTAATTTTGGGTTTTGGTTCTAGTAAAGGACCTTTGAACTTGAATAATAGTTGCATTAAAATCAATCAATTTTGCAAAAGGCTAATGTAAAGGAATCATTTAATAAATAAAATTTGATGGTAAAAACAATTAAATGGTAATAACCTACTACTCACAATTAAAAACAATCACAATTAAAAAGTTATGAAATTTGATATTTCTAGAAATTCAAAGTATGTTTCAAAATCTCAAAATTTCAAAAGTCCTTTACCACATGTAGATGGGTTTTAATGTACATGACATATAAAACAAAGTTGTAGTTTATGATATTAAAGACTAAAAGCCTAAAGTAGTTAGCATGTTTCAATATGATTTGAAATTATAATAAATTTTCAAAATGAAACCTAAAATCTAGCAAAATCTACTCATTTTGAAAAATCATATTTATTAAAAAAAATGAATAACATAAAAAATGATATATTGGGGCAACTATATGTATTTTTAATAACAACTTCTAAAATATTTCATTAAAAAAATCCTTAATATGAAAAAGTGAAAAGGACCAATAAAAGATTCATAATCCTTTTATAAAGTAATGTTTTTGGCTCCTTTGATCATATTTTCAACTTTAATTAGTTTTATTAATATAAAAAACTTCCATATTGCATACAACATGTAAGATGACATGATCATATTCTTATGTTAGTTTTGAGGTAGGTTGGGAAGGTTCACAAGAGGGCATGTATTTCTAGTTATGAAATATTGCACTAATAAAATTTTACAATGTAGCAATCATGTCCATTTCAAAATGTCTTATGGACTTATATGGTCTATTTATATGGAATGTTGAACATTTAAAATAGTGAACCACCATATAATGCACAAATCCATAAACTACATGTCATGTATAGTGGTGGACCATAGATACATGCAATGGACATGATTGCATGTTGCATTTTCCATAAAAAAAAAGAGTGTAGGATTGACATAGGATTGAAAATAGCTAACCCTTTTGAAGAAAATCATATCATGAAAAATATAATTATTTGTTTTTAGATGCATATGTCAGTCATTGGTAGTTTTTGAATCCATGAAGGCCTATGGCAAAACCATGAGTACATATAATTACATATATGACTAATTTCTTAATCACAAATGATTATATAACTCCATCTAGTTGAATGGGACTCATCACATAGGATGTGACATTTACAACTATAGACACAACATTTAGAATGACATCCATGTGGATGACTAGTAACAATTTTGAATTATAATTGACTTATTTTTAGTTTTCTTCATTCATATATTTGTACATTTATTTATTTATTTATTATTGAATTTTCACTTAGTTTTAAAGTCACAACAACAAGTTTACTACAACATGTCCATAGTCATATATGCTATGTCTAATTGCTATGAGTTTGATTCAACTATTGTCATGACAATATTTTATAACTTCGTAATGAATTTAATTTTTCACTTGTAATTATGTTATTCTAGATTTATTTTAGTTCCAAATTTATTTTATTTCATATTTTATCTTAATTGTCAACAACTTCAATTTGAAATAGGCATTAAGGTAATTTTAAATATATATTTCAAATTTTCAGATGTGGCTTAATTTGTAAAAAACATGGGCCATATATTCAAATGTGAAGTTACATAATTAGTTCTTAAATATGTATTTTTTATTTTCATAATTATAATTGATTTTAAATTTATATAATGTCAAGCATAAATACTTACATCAATTTTAAATATTTATGGCCCAAGTTAAGGTTATAGAAAACATCCAAAAGGTTTTGGAATAACATCGTTTTTAATGTATGTGGTCCAAAATCTTCTAGAATTTTCAAAAAGGTTCATGATATTTCCAAAAGGTCTTGTAGAATTCCATAGATGTTCCCTGAAACCTTAAAATGGCATTGGTGTTCTCAACATGTTTGAATTCTTTGTGTTTCTAGAGCTTGTGCATCCCATGCCTTGTGAAACTTGGAGCAATCCATGTTGCAAACGTTTTCTATTGCCATTATAATTCTTGTAAGTTGTAAATAATCCCACACCTTGCGATTTTTGTAAAGTCCCATGTTTTGTGATCCTTGAAACAATCTTTTTAATTCTTGACGTAGAAAGGGTTCATGTCTTTAGTGAGTTGCTTTATTTCTTCCCAATTTCTTGTAACTTTCACAAATAACATTTCTTTTCTTTTCCTTATTTTAGAATCCATATAAGAAAGCAACAAAATGGCCTCGAAGTGTTGCTCCAAAGTGGTTACTAGTGAGTTATGTAGAAATGCCTATCAAACATGGGGCAATGTGGATTTTGAATTGTAATTATTACACAAAACAATTCAAAAATCTTCTATCAAGTGAGAGTAAAAGATAATTATTTTGGAGGAGGGAATTATTAAAAGGCCTACACAAGTGTACCAAACAGTGTTTTAGCGCCAATTGAAGAAGGAACTTGCAACCAAAAAAATGGAAGGAAGGAAAATCAACATGTTGGAATCAACTTCATTGTCAATGGACACATCTCAACCAATAATGTTAACTACTTGGAATTCAACAAAATTGCACAAGCATGAGGTGGATAAAATAGTTCAATTTTTTTTGGTCATGGTGTACCATTCAATCATTAGAAAAAAACATTTTTTAAAACTATAAAGCTTTCAACTAAATGTCATTTCCAACTACATTCCAACTACAAATTTTAATTTTTTAAATTAAAAAATCAAAGAAGTTGAATTGTTAACAAAATTGGTCAATAATTGAAGATGGTTTTCAATTAGGGTACCACTTTGTGCAAATGATTTACATTTATAACTTTCTTAGTTGACATTCAGTTGAAAGGTCGACTAAAATTGTGATGTTATCAAACTTCATTTTATCCTTCAGTGATGTTGCATCATCACAAGTCAGGCCTTCGACTATTTTGGTAATTTAGTTTTTGGTTGAATGACAATTTTCATCAGTGGATGGATGAAATGCAAGGTACATTTGTTAGTTTGGGCATTTCCCTGCTTTATTATAGTTAATTTACAATGGGGCAATTTGTTTTTTTGAGTAGTTTACAACTCATTCAAAGTTGGGGAGTTTAAGAATAGCACAACAACCTTACGAAAAGATTTTGGGGAGAAAAATTATTACAATATTTCAAAACCTTCAAAAGATTATAATAACCTAAGTTAAATAACATGCTTAGTTTAAGTTAATACATTATATGTGTGTGCGTGTGCGTGTTATTATATCTCACCTAAATTACTATAACATAGGTGTATATTACTATTATGTATAAATCATAAGTTATTACAAATATTAATAATATTATCAACCATTATTCATTAATAAAATTATATTTCATAATTAGAATTATTTCATATAACTAACATTAAATTATATATATTATATATATTGTATGTATTATTTTATATTATTACTACCATCAATTTTATAATTGAATATTAATAACAAGTTAAATTACAATTAAATATTTAATAATATTTCTTATAGTATTATTATTAATTTAAATATAATAATAATAATAATAATAATAATATTATTATTAGTAAAACTTAATTATCAATAATATTATTTGAAATATTAATATCCATCAAGAATAATATAACGAATAAATTTTATTGTTATTATTAAATTATATTATTACCAATATTAGTAGTTATTATTATTATAACTATTTAATAATACTGATAACATGTTTTTAAGGAAAAAGATATTTTTATGTTAATATTTAGTATAGCTATTAGGTAGATTAAGTTATTGTAGCATAAAGTTCTAATAAGTAGGGTAGACATGCTTATCACCAAACACCTATCATATCTTTGAAGTTTCTTGTCCTATTGGAAAGATTTTCATGACCATGGGTGAGCCAAATGAAAATTTACAATATTTGTTGGATTCCAAAAACAAAGAAACAACAACAAAGAAGGAAAAACAAGATGAGTTTGTTCAAGGAGGAAAAAAAACATTTAGACCCCTTTACTTTCAAATCTCATATTTCCTTCATTTTTGGCTTGTTTTGAACAATTTAAAAAGCTATGAAAGCGCCATTTGAAGCTTTACAAAACCTTTTTCAAATGCAAAGGCAATAAAGCGACATCCAAAAATCCTAAACTCCAAAACACAAATTGTTCATATGTGCCTAACCACATGCAGGCATATCTTATTCATCCCTCCATTGATTTGAGATATTTTTGTTGCTTTGGATGCAATAGGTGAAGGGTTATAAAATCCTTTTTAGCTCCAAAGGCAACATACCAATGTACAAAGATTTATAAGTCTTTGTCCTTAAGTTATCAACATGTCTATCCAAGTAGTTGCAACTAGATTACAACTAACATGCAACTAAAATGTTTGTCCCATATTCTTTGTCATATGTTTCAAGTTTGCAAACTATATAAGTAGATGCACTAATCATTTTTTAAAAACAAGTGGTGCTTGGGATGAGTCAATTAAAATGGTTTGACCTTAAAAATAAAACCAAAAATAAAATAAGATTATCCTATACTAGCTTATCTAGTAAATACATTTTGATGGGTAGGTAGTTTAGCTACTTAGGCCTACTTAGCTACCTACTTAACCAAACTTAAGTGGGTAGGTAAATATGTTACCTACCTACCTACATAGGTACTTTAACTTAATTAAGTAGGGAGGTAGGTACTTAGGCCCCATTAGATTTAAAATGTATTTCCAAGTGACAAAATCTTATTGGATGCAAGATTGACAATCTAAAATAATGTTAATTATAAAAATATTTATTCTTAAAATAATCAATCTCTACCATGTGTCACCATCTCCTACATCCACGTGTCAAAATATCCTCCCTCTTTAAATAGGATGATTCATATAAATTCAATTTTATTTTAATATTGAATATTGAAATACAAAATTGATGACATCATGAAATGTCACTGGATGAAGTTCATCCATCCTAATGCTCAAGCTGAAAATGATTTGCAATTATAATAATTGATGCAATGCTAACATATGGATCATGTTTTCAATTAGAATGTCACTTTCAACTTGTATTTGTTGATTGCCATGGTTTTCAATTGCAAATAAAATCCCAACTCAGTTTGTTATTTTCAATTACAAATTATAGTTGAAAAGGAGTTGGAAATGTAGTTGGTAAAGTTGGGTTTTCCTTCTAGTGAATGTGGCATGGTCATTCGATATTTCAAGAGCAATATGGTTAGATCAATTTCAAAATTTTGACATTTTCATTTTGTTTCTAATATTTGATCATTTAAATGAGGGGCTATTGCTTGAAATCAAAAGTAATTTAGAATGAAACTTATAACCAATTGTGAAATCCTAGGAGAAATAGGGTGCACAATTTGTTGTGATGGTTGGACAAGTATAAACAATAGGCCTTTCTTGAACATTTGATGTGTTCCACCAAAAGAAGAAATGTTTTAAAAAACAATAAATACTAGTGGATAGGAAAAAACATCATTAATCATAACAAGACATTTGATAGATGCAATTGAACTAATAGGCCCACACAAAGTTGAAGTTATCATAAACAATGTTCTTATTTGCAAAAGAGTTACAAAGATTGTTGAGGATAAAATTCCTCACATTACTTATTTAAGTTGTGTTGCACATGTCATTGACTTGTGCATGGAAAACATTGGTATTTTTAGTTGAAACCATATTGTGACCATATTTTCCAAGTCATTTTGACACAATGTTCAATTAGTGGTGGTTGAAATTGAGTCCATTTATTGTTTGGTATGCCTAGTGGATTTTGCAATTCCAACCATGGGCATTTATAAGAAGATAGGTCAATTGATTGAAATTATCAAATGTATGTCTTCCCCTTTTGAATCAAACAAGGTAGATATTATTCAAATCCTACATGATAGGTGACCTTTTGGTCATATCCCATTATATTGTTCGTTATATGTTTGATCCTAAGTGAAAAGGCAATTTGATAAACTATTATTTGCTTATAGAATAATGAGGGATTGTTTGCTAAGTATACTAATAATGTTATGACTAATGAAGTTTTTAGTTATTAGTGGTGGGAATCATTTGGTGCAAAAACATTAAAGCTTCAAAAGTCTACAATGAAAGTCTTGAGACAAGTTATTTGTGCATCTATTTGTGAATGCAAATGGGTGCAAATGAGCCCAAATGAACCAAAATTGATGTCAAAACATGAACTTTTTTGCAATTTTTGTTACATTTGTCTATGTGGTGGCACTTTATAGCACGTGAATCATGGAAAGTTGTGCTTATTGGATAGTATGGCTATTGAAAAATCTAAAAATCAAACAAAATTCCAATATCAAAGTTTGGTTTGAATAAAAGTTGTTTAACAACTTCATTCAATGACACTACTTTCATAATAAAATTTATTTCATCTTCAATTTATTTTATAATAATAAAGTACTGTTATAAACATCTAAAAAGTACTCAAATTTTCATATTTTTTTGATTTTTTGTTTATCAAAAATCAAGGTTTAAAAATAGTTCATGAGTCCTTTTTGACATGTAAATATGATGGAATGTATATGTTTTCTAAAGAAAACTTGTAGCTTATAACATGAAAAATAAAACTTGAAAGTGTTAACATGTTTTGGTATGATTTGAAATTATAACAAAATTTCAAAACACAACACAAAATCTAGCAAAATTTGTGCACTTTCAAAAATTCATATTTCTCCAAATTTGATTGTTAAAAAAAAAACATATTGGGGCAACTATAAATATAATATATAATTTTTTTCAAAAAAATTCATTTGAAAATTCCTCTTAAAAAAAACACGTTTTTCTGGGAAAAAGGACCCCACCAAAAGACAGTAGTCTTAAATGCAAAGTAAACAAATTGGCTCATTATATGTCATTTGGACCCAAATGGTCAATATTTGATTACATTCACTTCAAAAGGAGAAATTCATTGAGCTTTAGTAAGGCAAATGATTTTGTTTTTGTGTTTGGCAACATTAAGTTGAAAGATAAATTCTTTGATCCAAATTATAAAGAGTCTTATGTTGAATAGTAAAATTAGAATGAAAGAAATCAATAAAATTATTACACTTTAATAAAGTTGTAATGTGTTTGAAGTCTTCAAGTTTTGAGAATTTCATTAGAATTCTTATGGAGTTTTAAGCATTTATAGATTTTTTTATTGATGAATCACATACTCAATATGCTTAGACTTTTGTTGCACCTTGTATTCATGTACTCATGAATTCAAATTCTAGTATTCTTATTCCATTTTCTATAACCTTGGTCCAAGTCATAATTGTTTTTACTCATATATATTATTTATATCATCTTCACATACACCTTTACCCCATCTATGTTTTTTCTTTAATTTCCAAAAAAAATCATTTTGGGATTTAGTTGTTGAAAAACAAATTGCCCGTGGATGGCAATCTTACTAATTTAATGTATTTTCCCTTCACATCTTTGCTTTATAACATAGTAAACCTTTTAGTAGTGGGTTGAATATTGCATTTGAAAACAAATACAAATTAGATCAAACATTTAATTTAGTTTAATGGATGACATTGTTAATGTTTAAATAATAAAATATAAATTGTGAGGTAGGTGGGTTGGCAATCATCCACAAGAAGACTTTATAGCCAAATTTGGTTACATGTCAAGGAAGGTAATTGTGGAATTATGCTATTGTTTGGTGAGATGCTACAACCTATTGTCTAAATATGATGATGTCAAAAAACATTTTCTCATTATGTGGCAATAGAAGGCCATTTTTTCTTGAAAAATTAACCTTTGTATTCATTGTAAGGCTTTTTTTTTTTTTTTTTTTCACTAGTTTTTAAAAATTTTCAAAAATAAAAAAATTGGACATTACACCAAATCCAACATCCAATATAAGATATTGCAAATATATCCCAAATTTATTCATTTGATCATGTTTCAATGAACATTATTTGTTAAAATTAGACACTACATAAATCAAAGAGGGTATAATTTAGCTCAAGTATTATGTGAGAGAACTTAAACTTTTCCTACCCTATTATTACTTAATTTTATAATTTGCATATTTAATCCACCCTATATTTAATTAAAATTTTATGTTTGCATTGAATTTTGGTACCATTATTTATTTGAATTTTTATTTATAGTTGAAGTTGTGAGGAGTGATAAAGGATTCATAATTTGTACACATATTCATATATACCAAGTGAACAATATTCAAATTGAATATAAAAAAAAATTCATAAAAGTGAACTAACATCATTAGATCAAAGAGGAATCCTAGGCAACTTTCATTAATTCATTTAAGAAATTTCCCCACTTCATGATGTTATTCTCTAAAAAAATTGAAATTGGATTCAAAACCTTGGGAATTGTAAACCTTTTTAGATCTTTAGTCCAAAAGAATTGAACCTAAATTAACAATTCATATTTAAGTCCTTTGTACAAATGTTATTTTTTTCATAATTTTCCCCTTAATACTTGGGATTCATTCATACTATGCATCAATTATATCTTAGTTAATTTAAAAATAAACATGATCATATTGTCAAACCAATGAATCTATATATTTTTACCCAACAACTAATATATAGAACCTTATAATTTTACTTGCATAATTTTACAATTCAAAAATTGAAAACCTGCATTGGAATCATGTGTGCACCATTTCATTATGCATTGTTGACCTCCTTCAGTTATCATTGGTGACCAGATGATTCACAACTTGAAATAGTTTGAGGATTTATCATATTAACATCATTTGACTAAAAAAAAACATAAATATGTGAAAGTTTACCAATTGAACAAAAAAAAAAAAAAAAACTCCAAGTGCACTTTATATATATATATAATAGCTTGGGGAATGTAGTAGTTTTATTGTGGAAAATTATCGCCACTTGGCAACAAAAAATTGGAAATTTGTAAATTTTTTTATAAAAAGTGTAAATTTGACTAATTTTTCTTTTTAAAAAATTGAAAAAAAATCCTTGTCAAGAACATATATTATTGAACCACTTTAACCAATTATTAAAGTAAGAAAAAAACACATTATCAAATTACATCATGTCATTTATAGTTTTAAAAATTACCATAAAATTTTCAACTAAATATTTGAAATGAATGTAATGTCTTTACATTTTGAAAATAAAAAATAAATATTATGTGTAGTTATGAAATTCAGGAAAATTGAAAACAATATCATTATATATATATAATACATTGATTCATTTGAATCTAGGTCCCAAATATTAAATTTTAATTTATAATAATAATAATAATAATAAATTTAAATTTAAATTTCATTATGATATCATTAATGTGACAATGTCATATATATATTACATACTTAATAGTTGCAAAATTAAAATATACATGTGTTTATATTTATGCATAATGATATTAGTTGTCACAAGTTGAAGGGGGTGGTTATATGGTCATGGAATTGTCAAGTAGTTTTAAAGATGTGAACAAATTCATTTTCCTTCACTAACATCATCCTCCATGACTACATAATTGAAATAACTGAACATTGTGACATACTTTATTATAGTCCAATCATACTTGTCATTTTGGCCATGACATATATGATTATAGAAATTGTTGGAACATTTTAAAGAAGTGAATAAAATGTAAAACAAGAAAACACACACACACACACACAATCTCAAAATTTTGGGCACATCATTGGCACACCATTGTAGTCATGTATGCCATGGTAAAAGTGATGGGTCTTGATAAATTATGGAATCATGTGTGTCACATAAAATTACAAACATAGTCATAGATGTATATTTTTGGCATAATGTGAATTGTCACTATTGATTAAACCTTCATGTAATAGTTATAAAATATCAAAGTTGAAACCAAGTAATTGCTCAACCAAGGGGTCAACAAAAAACTTCATATGATTTGACACATGTGTCTTAGTCATGTAGTTTAAATGACAACTAAATGCACTTGATTGTGCATAGTATATGGAGAACATGACTATGTGACTACATTTGGGACTTAGTCACAATTGTCCTTGTCACTGATCTTTTTTCAATGAAGGGAGGAGCATTTAAAGTGTGGTAAAACAAGGTGAAATTAAATTAAGGAAGAATAAGTTGACTAAATATAATATCTAGGCTAGAATGTTGTAGGGTTAAAATTTTGACCCCAATGGTTGAAGGAAATACATGGGATGACCTTGAAATAATTATTTAAGAGAATACAAAATAGCTTATATTGTGTTGTATGACTAAAAATGCCTAGGGAACAATTAATTTTTCAATTTCTAATGTTGCTTAAGTGGTGATCATCCATGTAAATATATTTAGCTATATTTGGCTATATTTATAGTATGAAAATGGAAAATTTTAAGCACCTTTTCATCCAATAGGCATTTATGGCAATTGTTTTTGTGAAATTTTAAATTTAAAAAACAAAAAATTTGTGAAAAAATGTTCCTTTTTCAATTTTGTTTTTCAAAATGGAAAAAAAATCATTATTGGGGAATGGTTTAATGTCCTTCCTAAGTTCCTTGAAACCATGGTCTTACAATGATATGATTTCAACAAACAAAACTATAAAAACATAATGGACACATATGATATAGCCCCACTAGAAAAATATATTTTACAAAGGATATATATCTTGAATTAAATCAATTGTTTAACATGACGCTTCCAAAACTATGATAGGAAATTGAATTTATTGAAAAATCAAATCATAAATGTCTTAAAGCACAAGGACATGAGGGGGTTGGTCCAACTTTTCCTTGTACAAAACACTAGTGATGGAACATTTCACCATCAAAATTGCTAAAATTAAGGTAACAAGTGAAATATGAACAAAAGGGAACCTTCAAAGATGTGATGAGAATTTAACCAAAAAAAAGGAAAAACATGGAAATGACCCTATGAGTAACACCCACACATTATGACTCAAATGAGTAAATTTCCAACAATTTTCGCAAGTGAAAAAACCAATCACGAAAACACATAAAACTCACATGGAGTCAACTATGGAACATATAGTAAATTAGATGGGTGAATTAAGCCTTCATTTATTGCAATCCAAAACAAACAAAATAAAAAATGTTAAGGAAAGACCTATCAATGATGCACTATGAAAAATGTTGAAAAATGGGACATTATTCAATGGAATGCCCAAATGTGCTCAAGGAGAGCATGAGCTCATCTTTACATTGATTGATAATGGAAGATAAAGAAAAGGTTCAAGTGCATTTGATCAAAGTAATTCAAACAAAAAGATAAGGCTTTGATGGGATTAGGGAGGAGCCTTAAGCCCCTATGGTGGATGTCATGGCATAAACAAACAAGGATCCAAACATGGAAAAATAAAATACATCCCTTCAAAATCTAGTTTTAAAATATTATATTTTGAGCGTAACATAAGAAAGTAGATTCAATTTTTTAGAAAGTCTCATTATGAAAAAATGGCATGTTGAATAAAAAATTATGTTGTTGAATACATAATTTGAAGAACTTTAATATAATAAAAGTAAGTAACTATGTTGAAAGTTCTAAAAAACATGAATATTGTTTTTTTCTTTCCCTAGGTTCCTTTTTTCCATTCAATGGGTTTTGTTTATGAAGTGTTTTCACAAAGAATTCAAGTGATTTCTCATATGTGTGCAATTAAAATGGTCAACAATTTGATGAAATAGAATAATAATGACCCTTTGACTAATTCAAAAAATATTATTCAACCCTCTTAATTTCATGAAAGTGCAATTGATGTTAGTTTCTAACTAATTAATATTCAACCTCTATCAATTGCTAATTAATATTTCAACCTTTGTCAAAAAAATTAAAAAATTGTAATTGAATATTGAATTGAATATTTGAGAATTAATTAAATATTTGAAAATGAATTGTTGAATTGGCCAAGGTATTATGGTATGTCAATACAATGTTTTTTCAAGGATTTCACATTGCATCAATTATATGTTGTTTTCTATGAACTTTTTTATATCATTGAAAACAATTAAAGTTCATATCATGTTGAGAAAATATGTTCTATGCTAGATTTGTGTACACATGTACAAAATAGTGATCTATGGATGGCTTGAAGATGAATGGAAAACAATTGCTGGAATTAATGGATTATTGTTGCCCAACCTACCTAGGACCATCCCAAAGCTTGGAAAAACACAAAGAAAATGCTAACCAAAATTGGCTTACGGGGACTTTTTTTGGGCTATTGAGTATTCATTTGATTCAGAATTGTGCTTATGTACAATCAAGTGCATGAATGCACATAAGCACATTTCTAAATCAAATGAATACTCAATGTGGCTAATAATATGTTATTTTTGTTTCAAAAACTCAAATCAACTAAATGAGATTGCTAAAAAATTTCAAAACACGAGTGAAATATTAATTGTCACTTCTTTTATTACAATATATAATTCCAATTTTCTCTAAAAGTGTGTACACTATACCATGCATTTATGCAACATGACAATGAACTTGAACATTACAACAAGACTACCTATGCTAGATGAATATCAAGGTCATAGGTTGTTGCAACAAATTGAGTTGGATAAGAGACAATTTAAAGTTCAACAATCCATTGAGCAAGTGAGCAAAGTTGAACAATGGAGGGCTATTGACAAGAAGGTGAAAATTTGATAATGTAAAAAAACTATGACATTGTGATAGTGTTTAATGTGATAAAGTGATAGAATTTGTGAACTACTATTTTCATGTAATAAAATATAACATCTCAGGCTAATATTATGATACCATGAACTTGCCTAAGTCTAACATGCTTCCTAAAGTGAAAGCAAGAGGGACCCTTAAATTATGAGGTTGGGTATACCAAAAAAAATAAAATTTACAAATAAAACATAGGATGTGACAGAACAAAGGAAAAATAGGGGTAAAAGGAAGCATTTACTTAAAGAGGTTGAAGGCAAAGACCAAGGTCTCATTTCAATTGAACTCTAAAATGTACACAACTTTCCAAATTAAGATGACGAAAATATGACACTTGGTGCCTATGAAATAATAATTTGTGCCCAATGGGAGAAGAGTGTGGGAAAATAGGACACTTGTTGCCAATGAGAAAATGGGCCAACACAATTCTACAAAGTACATGGAAGGAAAAAAGTTCATGCAAAAGATTAAGGAAAAGCGCCTCTCGAAAACACATGGGTTTGAAAGTATGAACAACCTATGGCCAACAAAAAGAATCCATCCAAAAAATGGAAACCCCTTCTTCCCAACCCCAAAAAATGAACCCAAGTTCGTATATGAACAGGGGGAGGAGTTCAAGCCAGCCCAAAACAGAAAGATGAAAGGAAGAAAAAGACAAAAAAGAAAAAAAAAGAAAAAGAGTAGGGTCCTTGGGATAATTTGTTGACAAGCAAGAAGTTACTTGGTGATGGGACCCACGGTCCAGGTTTGGGCAAAAGTCCCATGGAGGGAGGGAGGGGGGGAGGAAGGAGGGAGAAGGGATGGGTTCCAAAAAGAGTGTGGATATTTGGGAATTTTGACCTAGGGAAACGGAGGCAGAAGGAGGACCCACCTCAGGACTCTCCTTCATAAAGCAAGCAGCAGAAGCACAAGTGCACACCTATTCCTACCTACAAATTGCCCACCGAATTCTCCCCCACCGCCTCTTTCTTTCTCTCTCTCTCTCTCTCTCTCTTTCTCTTTCTCTAGACTTTCTTCACAGCCCACATCCGTTTCTCACGCTTGCTCGCACTTGTTCTGTTCTTACTTTTCCTTACATATTACCGCTGGCAACCACCAGACAGATTGCTCCATCCCACAGTTTCCAAACATCATGTGTGCTTGTTGTACAACGAGTTATTAGTGATTGTGCAGTTTCAATTTCTTGTTTCAGCAGATTCTCGTTCTAGTACCCGCCTGGATTTGTTATTTATTAGCAAAACCCCATTTATAACCGGAGAGAGAGAGAGAGGGAGAGAGAGAGAGAGAGATCTTCAAGTGCAGACTGCTGTGCAAGTGCTGCACTACTGCTGCTGTGCACATCAGCTTGTCTTTCTTTAAGTCACTTGTACTTAGTTTATACCCCATTAGTTTGAAGAATTTATGTCTCCTGTTGTGTTGTGATGTACTAGTACTGCTTTGTTCCTTTCTGTTGTGTGTGCAAAAGCCCCCCCCCGCCTCCCCCAGTCTGCGTCTGATCAGTCTGATTCAGTACTACTCTCGCCTGCTGCGTACTAGTAGTGATCCCGATATGTTTGCAAAGGTGGTGGAAGGCTCAAGCTGTTGTTCATAGGTTTCATGTTATTTTGTGCAACTAGTTATGAGTTTTCTTTTAATATGAGTGCGTGAAGAAGAAGAAGACGAGCAATTGTTAAGAAAGTCTGGTCCAAAAAGAAGGCTACCAGTTTTGGGTTGTTGTCGCACTTTGTGCCGGAGTTTCGGTCAGCTGTTGTTGACTGCACGTGTTGCAACATCCTCTCTCTCTCTCATCAAATCGAGTCAAAAAGTCCTGGAAACCTCGCAGCTTCGCAGACTTCCAAGGCGCCGGTCGGAACAGATTTTGAGGTGGCTTCAACGTCGTTACCAGCCTGTAAGATCAAGTATATGAAGGAACAAGAATCTTCTGTAGACAAGAACAAGATTGCAGCGGCAGCAATGGGAGAAATCGCTACCGAAGTCGAAGCAGGCATCATAACGTCGACGGAGAGGGCAAACCACACGTCCAATGGATCATGTTCACAGCTACTAGCAGCAGCTGCAGGTGATGGTACCATGACCACAACCAACGGAACGGTGCAGCAGCAGCAGCGTGTCAACAAGCGGTGCCTGTGGTTCGAAGAGGAGCTGGAACCTGACCTGAGATGGGTTTTCGGTGTTTCTAAGTAAGCCACCGTTTTTCTCTCTCAGTTTTTCCTGTCTCTCAACTGCAGTTGCAAACTTTTTGACATATTTTTGCTCCTGCAATTTCGGATTGCTAAATTCTGTTGTTGGAGGCTTTCCTGCAGTGTTTCTCTACATATGATTTCAGTGCCAGATTATTTGGACCATATCTGTGTCTCGTTTTTCTCTAGAAGAAAGATACTAAATTGGGTCTGGCATGGGTTTCCTTAGTCTAATCCTTTGTCTAACTCCTGTTCGGATAATGTACGTGGTGCTGATTTCTCCTCCTGTCTGCCTGTCTGTTTCTCTGTCTTTCTGTTGGTCTGTCTGTAGAACCTATATCTATTCTAGAGTTCTCTGTTAACATTAGGATGAAAGACTTTGAGGGAGCTGCTTCCTGTAGCCACAAGAGCTGATCCATGCCAAGAAGACAAACCCGCTCTCCTCTTTGTGGCTACATGAAGCAGCTTCCTCAAGAAGACAGAGCCACTCTCATCTTTTGCTAGCTGTTCATGACTAGTGCAATGTTCAACATGAGATGTAAACATAATTAAAAAGAAAAAAAAAACAACGAACAAACAAACAATCTCCAAGTCTTTGCTTTAGTCTAGACGTTGTTACAAGAGCAATTCACATTGGTTGTGGGGAACCAACTTAGTCGAAGTAGCAGCTACAAAAGCGAGTCTGCAAGGCGCCGGTGGCTTTGTCTACCGAAGCCATGAACTGATGCGCTACGAGAAGAAGCATAACAGCAGAATAATGGACACCGTTATGTGGAGCGAGGAGCTTTTCAACTAATACCTCTGCAAAAGTTAAGGTGATAATTTGTCCAACCGCTTGGTTGCTGTTATCATGATGACTTCAGCAGATATCCAGACTTTTGCTATGATCACAGATCAATTCATGAAATAGCAATAATATTTAGGTAGATGCATGAACCAGCCTGAAACATTCACCATATGTTGGTTCATGATTCTGGGTTAAGCTGCTCCAGGGGTACGTCGTAAGCAAAGCTGGGCTCATGATTCATAACAGGAGTCATGAGGATGCAGCAAGAATCCACCCGCCCAGAACTCTTCAAATCTCTGTCCTTTTTCGTATGGGCTTGTCGTACACATGAGAAATCTTGGAAATGTTCAGCATGATCGCAGCAGCAGCAGCAGCAGTAATGGTAGTAGTACTGAGAAGAGGAGATAATAATGATTTGTGCGACACTACTCCTCGAGGACAGTCGACGAAGCTGCTGTTGTACGCGAGCGCATGCCCGAGATGCTTTTTTCCGTGTGCGCTAACTTTGCCAGAACGACCATATAGTTACTTCCCAGAATAGAAGCGGTAGATATCTCCGTATCAAAACCGCCGCGCTCTGAACACGACAGCAAATGACTGGCTGCTGTAGCAGCAGCGTCATGCCATGCGCTGTGCTGCACGGTGGGTACTTAGTACTTTCTACAACCACCCTGGCGTCCGTCCGTTGCTTGTTGGCTTCCTGAACCCCGTCGTATAAGTATTGCACCTGTCAGTTAAAACTTGTGGTTTTGCTTGGACTTTGTCGTAACAAGGGCGAGAGCGCTTGGACTTTGTCGTCACAAGGACAAGGAGGAGAGCGCCGTATTTATTGTTTGTTTGTTTGTTTCTGAGTGTCCTTGTTCTGCAGCAACTGCCTTTCCTTCCGTAAGTACCAAAGGCTACTTGTTATAATTGATTACAACCTACTTCAAAACTTTCTCACAACTAACTCTAACGACAGCTAGCAGCAGCAGCGATTCCTCATGATCTGAAAAGAGAAAAGCTTTCCGTTCCGTTAGATAGTCTGAGTATCTAATAATTCTTTTGTGTGAGCAACAGAAAAAAGGTACAACCACTCTCTCTTAGATTCATGAAGCTTTTGCTTACCTGCTGCAAAACTCTCTTCTTGACTTCAATTCTTGTTACAACATGTAAAATTCTAAAATTTCTCTTCTTGGCTCCAAATTCATCTTACAGAAATCTAAGTGCAAAATCCTCTTCTTCATGACTTTGAATTCTTCAAGACTTTTTTGCACTTCGTTTTGCAAAATTCTCTTATTCATGACTTCAAATTCTTCTTACAGAAATGAAAATGCAAAATTCTCTCTCTAATTGACTTTGAATTCTTCTTACATGAATCCCTAAGTGCAAAATTCTCTTGTCTTCAAATCCAAGTGTGATCTGAAGGTGATGTAGTAGTAGAAATTAGAGATCTGCATCTACATTGACTGACCATGAAATATGAGGGCTCTTCTCTTGTGCAGGATTTTGCACACAGGTGAAAGTGAGTTTCAAACTATCGAGCTTGTGGAGAGTGGACCATTTGGCAAGGTAGTTAAGCATCATTAACAAAGTCCTCTGGACTTGGGGGTACATACTTACATCAGTGTTGGTTCTTGTTTAGCCAAGTTTGGATTTGTTGTTTCTGGGGTTTGGAAAAATCCATTGATGGTGATGGCCTTCAATTCAGAATAGATAGTAAAGCAGTGCAAAGCTAAATTATAAGTCCTTATGTTTCCTGCAAAGAAGCGGCAAAAACACCACCATTACTATAAAGTCCTATAATCAGCCTCGATAGTTTTGTTTCTTCATGAATTTGGTGTCCTTTTTTTGCAGGTTTTGCTGTTGGATGGAAAGCTTCAAAGTGCAGAGGCTGATGAGTTTGTGTACCATGAGTCCATTGTGCACCCCGCTCTCCTTTATCACTCCAAGTCAGTCCTCAACTCTAATTTCCACAACCTTCTAAAACAAAACCAAAGTCTAGAGTTCTCCCCTGTGCTGCAAACATAGAAAGGTTATGTGCAAAATAGAAAGAAAGGTGGCCATCAATCACTTAACTTACTCGTGAGGTCTCGTGGATGGTTAGTTTATAGCTACCATGGAAAAAACCAAAATTCAATGTGTTCTTTTGGTACTAGGTAATGGCCATTGGTATGGGCAAATGGTAGGTGGTCACGATCTGGGACTGATCAATTGCCCTGCTTTATCTGATGGAATTGGTACTTGGGAGAGATTCTGCCACATCATTAGGAAACTTTGTTGACTCTTTGCTCTAGAAGACCCTCGTGCATGATGTTCTTCTATGTACTGGTTGCAATGCATTTGAAAGAGTTTCTATAGTTTGTGCTATTG
>Ga0209208_10003496_pt1 | contig 22456 bp, 27 predicted proteins | sample S1TSphfallax_3_FD_187694 | JGI IMG/M metagenome (GOLD analysis project Ga0209208, IMG submission 187694) | Host-associated microbial communities from peat moss isolated from Minnesota, USA - S1T2_Fd - Sphagnum fallax MG (SPAdes) (version 2) | ecosystem: Host-associated > Plants > Peat moss >...
GTGTTTTGGTGTTACACTATACCTATTCAAAGAGATGAGCAGTATAGGGCTAAGTCCGCAACATTCGGATAAGTCCGCATTAGGACGCCCAGATCAAGGTGCGGACTTAACCGAATGACTACTGTAATGATCAAAATTGTTGTTTAGCAGAGCCCTTCTTGTTGCAGCAGAGAATCTCACTATGAACATGGCAGCATACCTGATGCTTGCAAGAGTCATGGTGATTCAAAGCTCTTCAAATGTGAAATCTAGAATTACTAGGACAGAGTGTGAGTGTGTTCGCTAGGAATTTCATTAGACAATAAATTTAGTGAATTCACTTTGTCCTCTATTGACCAATTGCTACAGACATACTGAATTCACCCATTGAATCCACCAATAAGGGAACTAATGGATTCATCAATAGTGAAATTGTCATATTTTTATGAGCAAACCTTAGTCTCCTTAGAGACATTGCATTGTCTTTGCCATCCAGTTAGCACTTTGTTTTGTGATAAAAGGTGTAAATATTTGAACATGACATAATTATGTGAAGATTGGTTTACAAATTAAACTTTAACATTTTTTTCATTTTTATATCTTGTTCAAATGAAATTCAAACCCACATATGCAAGGAGGTCTATGGATGAAATTAGATGAAAGATGTGAATATTGGATTGACATGGCCTTAAGACTTAGCATCATTAAAAATTTCATCTAAAATTTGATCAAAATCTTACATTTGAACATAAAACTAATTGAGATGGACATTCAAGTTGGATATGACCTAAACATATGAAACACAAAAAATTTAATTAAATGTGATAGAAATTGAATCGAAATTAATTCAAGATTAGACCAAAATCAATTAAAAATATCATATCAATTAAAATTTTATTATTATAAAAGAAATTATGTTACAAAAATATTAAATATCTAGACCAAGATCACACTACAGTTTCAACCAATTGAATGGATTATTTGAAAGCTTCAATCATGTATTCAATCACACAAATTATAAGTTTTTAATTTTTAAAAATTATTTGAATACTGAAAAAGATTGACATTAGAGAATTACTAGTTCAATTTTAGGGCCACATAGTGAATTGGGTGACTGAACTATTATTGTGTGCCCTAACTTAGATCTTGTCAAAAAGCATAAATCACACAAAGGAAGTTTTCAAGAATGAATACAGAGGTAGCCAACTCTGCAATTTAATTTCCATATAATTGGCATAATAAACATGTTCTGGTTTGAAAAAGAATTGCTAGCAGGGACTATTTTTGCTATATAAGTCCCCTAAAGATTGTGAGAATAGGGTGAACAATATTGGGTTGCATTTATGTTCTCTCCCAACTCTTTCCATTTGCTGTTTTAATCCCCTTTGTTAGTAACTAGCAAAATTCAATTTCCCTGGCCAGTTAGAGAAACCTACTAATGAGTTTGACAAAAGCACACAAAACACAGAAATGCAAATGCTAAAGAAAAGCCAAGCTAAATGGCTCTGCTCATTATGCCAAGTTCCTACCAGTGTTTTTTCTTTTCTCAAATTTCTGAAGTAGCCAAGATGGTACTCATCCATGACCTGATTTAGCCAAGTTTGAATATTAAAAATTACAAAATACAATCTTTTAAAAAATCCCTATATGTTTTTGGCTACTGAATTGAACAATGTATAGTAATTTGGAAATTTTTTGAAAATGCTTTTCAAACTTTGGCATTTTTTTTCAAAAACTCATTGAATTTGTGACAAATTCTTTTCAAAAAAAACTCAGAACATTGGGAAGTTTCTCACCCAAAAAAAAAAGGCTAATTCAAAGTTCAAACCAGCAAGAATTCAAGTAGGAAATGTTTCATGAAGTCAATGAACTCACAATTCGTTGAGATTAAGAGCATTTTGATTAGGGGATTTTATTTTCAAAATTTTAGCTTTTGAAAAATTGCAATAAAAAAAATTCCGAATGTTTTGAAAACATTTTGTCACAATAATGTCAAGATTAGCCACCAAAAAGATGTTGATCTTTCATTCATTCCTCTCCACTGTGATGCAGCAGGTTTTGAATGTTGAGCAATAAATATTATGCCAATTTGAGGCAATAAAATGGCTTTGGCACAGCTTTTGTGGACAAGATGTTGTCACCAGCGTTTTTTTTTTTTTTTTTTTTTTTGGCGAGATAACGCCAAAATGCGAAAAATAAAAAAAATTCCAGTCACAGTTGTAACTCATGACTTATAAAAGGTGGTCTATTGATTGGCCAAATTGATTGATTGATCCAAATGGTTTGCTATTAGTAATCTTCCATCCAGGGCTTTTTTTGTTTGCAAATTTTTCAAGTATGTCCACTGGCAAGGTTACCTAGCATTAAATGGCAACTGTCTAGGTGGGCTATAGCATTTCTCCAAAGTGCTGCAACAAGTGCTGAACCACGAAGAGCCTAGGTCTAGATATGGAGAATTTAATTATTTTTATTCCCAAAAATGGCAGAAAAAAAAACCTTAAAATCACATGTTTCTCTCTTTTTTTTTTCTTTTTTTTTAGAATTTTTAAATCGCCAAGTTGCCACCAAAGAAAAAAAACACTGCTTCCATCTCCTTTAGTCCTAATTTCATAAACGGAAAACAAAAGGCCAGCCATCATGCTTCCATCTCCTATACTCCTAATTTCATAAACTGAAAACAAAAAAGCCAGCCATCTTGGACGTGAGATCTATTGTGGAAGGCTCAAACAAACTTCGTTTTTTCCTCGGAAAATCGTCAAAAGGCGACACTAATTCAAAAAAATTGCGAAAACTCCCCTTGTTTTTCTAAAAACAAAAGTCATCAAATTTACACTTCTTTTCCTTTCTTGGGGAAGCTGGTCAGTGTACTGTGATCCTGCACAAGAAGTGTCGCCAATTGAGGCGAAACTTGTCTAGGGATGCTCGCCAATGAATCAAACAAAAACATTGGGCCCAAATACCGAGCAGGGGTAGAGCTGCTCTAAAACCTCATAAAATCCCTCAAAATTGGAGGGGAGGGGGGGGGTGGGGGGGAAGGACAAAAATAAAAACTACATTATTTCCTAGTCTCGCCCTTCCAGGCAGGGCCAATAAATTTGAGAATAAATTTGGCACTCACGAATGTACGTACTAAATAGGTACCTAACTATGCACCAAAAAACCCAAAAAAATTGGGTTTTCGTTTTGGTGTTTTTTTTTTTGGCATTTTTTTTTTGGGTGTTTTTGGGCTCTCGAATTCCTGCGAATGTTTTCAGTACTACAATTTAATTCTTGCGGGTAGAATTGCGCAGGGCACAACAGCAGTCGACGGTTTGCAAAAGAAGAGGCAGATTCTTGTGCTCTGCGTATCTGACGAGTTTTTTTGTTTAGCTTTTTTGGTTGTCATCGTCATCGTCGTCCTCGTGACGGATGTTTTGGAGGGTACTCATGAATGCACAACGGCCAGAAGCTTTGTACGTCCGAATTTTGAAAGAGAGGGCGTCGATGCGTGGAGAGAAAGAAGAGGCGGCTGCGGCGTTGGTTGGTGGTCGTGCTTCATCAAAGTTAACAAGGATTCAAGAGCGTGGAGAGTTTACACAAGCTTTCTTTGACACAGCTGAGTCCTTAGTAAACCTGTGAGTGAGGAGGTTTTCTTGTTTTCGTTTTCCCCTGCTCTGTTGCGTCGCTTTTGCTTTGGTGGACTTCTTCAATAATCGGAAAGTTATTGCAGGCAGTAGGTTGAGAGGAAGAGACAGACAAAGACACAGAGAACTGCTTCTTGAACAATTAGAAGCTCATTGCAGGTAGTAGGTTGAGAGGAAGTGACAGAAAGAGTTAATAACACAGAGAGAAGTGCGACGTGAAACAGGGATTGCGCCGTTTGCAAAAGTACTTTACTACAGGATCGAGCATTCCAAGAGAAGAGTCTAGCATAGTGCTCCTAGACGAAGAAGAGAAAGAGGAATAAATGGAGCCGGCACAACGTGGTACTCCGTTGCCATTGGCAGACCTTGATGACTACATGCAAGAGACTATTTTTCATATGCTAGGAGGGGGTTGCAAGTCCTCGTCTGCGCGGCAAAACTCGTCCAAGTCGCTCGTGCAGTACCTTCACCAGCGCATTCGTGAACTGGAACACAAGTCTGCCAAGTCCAAGGTACACGGATCCCTTGAAATGTTTGCACAATAGAGTACGAGAAATAGCATTGGTCGCGTACCAGAGATAATTTTCCAGCCAACTTATGGGGCTGCAGATCAGGATGTTTTTTGTTGGCATGATTGCAGGAAGAGGCATGCTTAAATGCTCAGGCTTTAAAACGGCAGGTGGCAGAGAGTCAAAAAATGGCAGAACAATGTAAGGCACTCACACAAGAGTGTGCACGGCTGGGGAATGAGTGTACTCTGTACCACAATGACTGCGAAATCTTTCAGGAGGCAGCAGATGAGGCTGAGGATCGGGCCACCTCAGCAGAGCAGAGGGCTACTGCAGCAGAACAGAAAACCTATTCTTTGGCTCTGGAGCTGGAATCTCTGAAGCAATCCTCAGGCACAGAATGCAATATCCAACTGGAGGTGATAGAATTCCCTTGTGTCTTTGTGGATCTCTGATTGGGCAATGCTCATTTCTTTGTGTACCCACACCACGGTTTAAATTGCTCATTCCATGTTCTCGTGTTCCAGATTGGAGACAGCATAATTGGCTTAAGATCAAGATTGGCAGAGCTTGAGGTAGACAATCAATGGTATTAAAAACAACCCTAGTCGTTTTTCTTCACTTCTGCTTCCATCTTGTTGCACTAGTTAGGGTCTAGGGTTTAGGGTGATCTCGAGCCATCAACTTTCTCTTGTCACCAACAGAAGTCATCAGACTGTATTCCCCAATGCCAACCAGGAATGCCCTCTGTATTCTCGGCATGCAATAGTCTGCTGAAATGAGGTACTGCTGTCACAGCTTGCAGAAGGAGTTAATGAAAGTGGAGGCCGAAGCAAAGGTACTAATTATCCAAGCATTACTGGCTCTGATGCTAGATTCCTCTAAGGATGGCTTCCATCCAGGGTCTTTTTCCGGACCCAAGCATCTCATTACATGCAGAGTTGCTCTGTTGTTGTGTGATCTAAAATACTTGACTTTTTCTTTCAACCCTATTCAAATTTGGAAACTGATCTCTGATACATTTTATCATCAGAAGGTGAGATGAGATGAGATGTAAGGCAATAAGTAGTAACATGCAGGTAATGCTAAATTGTTTTGTGGAAAGAGAGACATGGCTTTGGTCGAAGGCAAAGAAGCCTCCTTTCTGGGGAGGTTCCAGCCATCAGTAGTTGTGCTCTGTTGTCCCAGTGACTTGCAGTGGCTTATGATCAAGATAAAAGAAACCATAGAAATGAAATGCCCATAGATTATCAAACTTCCACTGGGGTTGTCTGATTTCAAATTATTTTTTGTTGATATCATCAATCCCTTATCACCAGCTGCCCTATTATGCTGGAACAGAGTCTGGAGCTGTTGTTGTATAATCAAACATGTGGCACTTCATTAGGCTTTAGGGGATGTGACATATTTGGCAGTTTACTGCTGTGCTTAAACACCAGGGAGAGAGTTTCCTAACAAGCCATGTGAAGAAATGTAATTGAAGGTATTTTTGACAGGTTTCCTAAACAATTAATTTAATATAGATAGCTCCCCACAGATTGTTCAAGTTATTTTCAGATGCATCTGATAATTACAATGCAGATTTGGGCACACCTATAGTATATATGGAACTTACTGTTTGGTGCTATAGTCATCAAAGGAGGTTTGAAAAGTGTTGTGATAATTGAACTAATGATGGTTAATGAATATCAATCATGGATTGCTTTGGTGTTGTAGTGTTACATGCAGTCTCTAACAGAGCTTCAAGAGATGCAAAATGCCTCCAAGATGATGGAGGCTTTAAAGAAGGATGAGCATATGGTTCATTCTGCAGTATCATCAGCTGTCATGGCTGGTGTAGTCAGGGCACTGGAGGAGGAGAGAGATGATATTGTCTGCTCCTTAAACCTGCAATTGAGAACTGCGCGCACAAAAGCAGAGCTAGGAGCATATCAGGAGTGGTAATAATCCAAAACTTCTTTGCATTGTATTTTCTTTCAAGGATCACCTAAATTAGGATGTTACCACACCAGATGTCTTGTTTTTGAAAGATGAAAAGCCAGAGAGGACTTTCTTTTGTGTTGCCTCAACACTTCACTTCAGTATGTTGTGTTGACTTGTTTGAATGTTGAAACAGGATGAAGGTGGCAGACAGAAGAGAGCAAGCATTGGTTCTTGAGGAGCAGGACCTCGAGCAAGAACTAGCAATGTGCAAGAGCAATCTTGAGAAAGCTGAAGATGAGGTGCCCTTTACTTCTTTTGCCTTGCTTTCATTACTGTCTGAACAAAATCAGAAAACTGCACTCAATGTATATCTGAAACCCACTTGGAAGCTTGTAAAGAAACAGTTTTATATCCAACAGTTTGGTTTCGTGCACATTCCCAGTAAATCTTTGACAAAGAACACTAATAATTAGAAAAATTCAAAGCTCACAGCAAAGTTCCACAGCAGAAATGATGCTCCACAATGATTTTTCATCAATAATAGGACTGTATGTTGGTGATTTTAGGCAGGTCATCCCAATATTCCCAAAGAAAGGAGCAACCCTCTTACCCAGAAAAGTGTGATTGATATATGTGCTGATTTTGTCCAGGTACAGCTGTTGGCTGATGAGAACAAGGAGCTACGATGGATGCTGAGATTTAGATGCTCATCTTGCTCTAACCACATCAACTCACCCTTGCTGGGTAAAGGAGTAAGGTTTATTACCACCTTACATGGATGGCATAAGTGTTCTCAAGCTTTGGGTGTTTACTCTAATGCAGCATTTAGTTCTCAGATGTGTCATTGGATAACTTTGTCCAAGGTCTCCTTCAGTGTGATATGTGCTGAAGACATTGATCAGCTAGACCATAGGCATCATGATGTACTTGCAGCTAGTACTAAAGCAAATGAGAAGGCAATCAGCTAGACTTCTGCTTTCCCATCTAAACAAGAGATCAGATTGTAAAGTAAAAGCTAAAGGTCCAATAAACTTGTATGTTGTGCAGCATTCTAATTTCTGTGGGCTGGTTTTGTGCCAGAATAATTGCCTCATCACATCCAATTGAGAGTTTCCTGACCAATGTGGTAGACAAGAGAAGACAGCAATACCAGCAGCAAGGCAATATCTCACTCCCTTGCAAAGCAACTAACCAAAGTGCCACATACACCATCAATAACATCTTGCTGTCTGTGGTACAGTGGTGCACTACCCATACCCTTGTTTGATTCAGTACTTGGAAAGGTCAAATGCATACCACTGTGCTTCCACAGCTTGCATATAATGTATATCTGATTTCAAAATACATCCACACAAGTGCACTGCTTAAGTTGCCCTCTTTAGCTTGCTGAGTTCACCTAACACCCCTACATGTACCCTTTAGTCCTTCAACATAAGGAAGGATTGGCAAACACTTTCCTTCTGTCCTTAAATGGGTGCAATGTACATGTTGGGGATCTATGTAGTATAATATGGTAACTGGTTTAGTTTTGAAAGCCCCCTAGTCAGGGGTGTATTTCTATTAGAAATAGCCAATGTTGTGTGGATTGGGGAAATAGCATCATGCTTGAAGCATTTTGCTCACCACATGACATTAGTTAGCACTCCCTTGAACTTGGCCAAAATTCACTGCATACACAACAATTTCATTCTTAATTTAATTGGTGTTTGTCAAATTACCTTTCTTGTGCTGGTATATGTCGCGAAACAAAGTCTGTGTGGTATTGGCATGATTTATTGACCTGGTCAGGCCATGGTGTTCTAATGTTAAACTATGTCTTTTAACTGTAGGTGTTTTCAACCAACTAGGTATTTTCTAGCAAATAGATGAGAAAAATTTAAGATTGTCTTGTGAGATAAATGTGCTCTAAATTCCCACATTGCTATCTTTCTGTCAACTCTATGAGGATACTATGGAACCACATTATAAGTTAGAAAACATGATTGAATTGTTGTATTCATGTGAATGAATTTCTCAGTTTATTCATACATCAAAAGTGTGATTTGGTTGATTCAGCACATGTTGCCGAATCATATACCATCTATCGAGATTGGAGACTCAGATTTTCATAGATTTTCAAGCAAATGGATGAGAACATATGAGGAATGTCTTGATAGACATGGTTGAAATTATTACATCGGTACTTTTGTGTTGAAACTACTAAAATAACAAACAATGGAAGCACATTGTATGTCCGAAAACATGATTGAGTTGCTGTATTCATGTGAATGAATTTCTCAATGTATTCACAAATAGAAAGTGTGATTTGGCTAAGCACATGTTGAATCATATACCATCAGCATGTATTGAGATTGGAGATTCATAGATTTTGATAGAAGCCAAATAACTCTTTTGTTAAAATAGGTACCCACGCTCTTAGCAAGGGTAAGTAAAGGCCAAAGATAGTGACATTGAAATCATGAATATAAAATGCATGTCAATAAATTGAAACAAGAGAGTCCTCAAATTCAAATTTTTTTTCTCAGCATCCATAGACCAATTGTAATAATTGATTGAATTTCAAATTTTTTACCCTTCAATTAATTGTTTTATATGTAAGCTAAATTTACAAAGACACACCAACATTCCATGTCTTGTCTTGGAGACATTTCTTGGTTGTCCAATCCTTAGCCATGGTACAACAAAATATGGCCAAACTATTTCATCTTCATATATGAAGATGTAGATAGCTTTGATGTTGACAAAATGACCATGAGATAAGCAAATTGTTACAAGAAAATGATGGAATTTGAAAATGAGTATGCATTGAAACATGAACAAACACATCATCATACATGGGCATGCATGGAATTCAAACACAAGGGAATGCAATTCATTGAACACAATCATGCACAAAAGTGAACATGGGGCATATTTGTGGAATTGGACATGGGGATGCATGCAAATGAACATAAACATGGATGGAATTGAATGTGAACATGCATGTACTTGAACATGGGCATGCATGCAATTGATCATAAACATGCATGAAAATTGAGCATGAACATGCATGTAATTGAACATGGGTATGCATGCAATCATTATAAACATGCATAAAAATTGAGCATGAACATGATTGCAATTGAGCATGGGCATGCATGCAGTTTGACATGGGGTTAAGGGTTGCAATTGATTATGAACATGCATGGATTTGAACATGGACATGCATGGATTTGGACAAGAGCATCATCATATGGGGCTATATTCAATGTCCGGAAGATACTGAGCTCTACCTACCTTCAGTGGAATTCGAACTCCCCACCTATCACTGCGCTGTTTAGCCTGGTGAGTCCCAACCACTAGGCTAGGTCTTCGTTCGCCTTTGCCTCGCACAACACAAAGAGCGCTTAGCCGTTGGTTTTGTTGCAGCGTTGTGCGTGTGTGTGTATGTGCGCGCGCGCGAGCGAGCGAGGGAGGGGATAATGGTGATGACAGTGCTGATGGCGGCATCGTCGGCAAGTGCTGCAGTGTTGCCTCAAGCGCTGGTGAGCAGCAGCAGCAAGGGTAGGAGTAGTAGTCAAGGGTATGGCGAGCTGTGCAGGTTAGCATCAAGGAGACGAGTTTGTGTAAGAGAAAGCTTCCGGTCGTGGAAGCCGCTCACGACTTGCGCGTTGCCTTCGTCTGTATCTTCCAGGTACTACTAATTGTGCACATGTCTGTCTGTCTATGTCTCTGCTTGTGTATTTGTAATCGTGTGTGTGTGTGTGTGTGTGTGTGTGGGGTTTTTCTTCTCTCCACACACACAACACGCAGAGCTTGTTGCACTGTATAAGCTATCAAGAGGGAAATCGATATGACCTTGGAATCTTCTTTCTTCTCGTCTTTGTTGTGCATGGAATCGGAAGTCTTCAACCGATTTCTCGACTGTGGAACCCTAACCCTAATATTCACGAACTTGGTGTGCGTACCAAGCACACCAGAGTGGAGAGAAGCTTAACATCGTGCCCTTTGAAAGACTTGATTCTTACTCTTGGTGTTGAGGAATTGAGTGATAGTATCAGGTCAGTGAAAAAAGGTTCACCTGTGTGCTTGTGGATTGTGCAGGGATAGTATTACGTCAGCAAAGAAAGGTTCACCAACTATCACACCTGCTGTATTGACCCCCTCAGGACCTGCTGATTTGCAAACATTGCTACTGCGGAACCGCATTGTCTTTGTTGGCTCACCTGTAAACTCCCAGGTACGCACACATCTGCAGTTCATAAGTGTGATTGCATGGTGATTGTAGAGTGTTGTAGGTAATCTTATTTAGGAAAAGAGTTGGAAGAGGGTCTGAGCAAGGGGAGGAGCTTGGGCTTCATTTTTGGTAGTGTTCAATACACTCAAGTTTATAATTAACCTGGAGAAAAGCTTATGTCTCATTTTGTGTTGGAAAGCTCACTAATTGTGAACTACTAGCAGGTTGCACAAAGGGTTATATCACAGCTTTTAACTCTGGCAGCCATTGATGAGAATGAAGATATTAAGGTATGAAATCTTTCTTGTTACCTTCACATAGATTGAAATCAATGTGATCAGGTTTTCAAAATCAGGGATTGAAGCATGCTGTATCATGCTTTGCATTTGATCTCTCCTCAGTTCCCTTACACGGTTTTGATGGATTGCAGATGTACATAAACTGCCCTGGTGGGAGTACGTATTCAATTCTGGCGATTTATGATACAATGGCATGGGTATGTTCTGTGAAATTTTCAGTTTTCAGAAATTTGAGAAATTGTTATGACGTTTGTCAAATCTACCTGTTCAGGAGTTGGTTGGATCTGAAATCATAGGGTGTCCAGTTTAAAATTGTGTCTGAAGACATTGGATGATGTCATGCTGGGTTGTCTGCTGCAGATTAAACCAGCAGTGAGCACAGTGTGCTTTGGCATAGCTGCCAGTCAGGGTGCATTGCTATTGGCAGGAGGAGAGAAGGGAAAACGGTTTGCAATGCCAAATGCGCGCATCATGATTCACCAGCCACAAGGTGGCTGTGGGGTACTCTTTTATCCCTACCTTTGGCTTTGGGTCTATGCCTTGCATTGTATGTACTGAGTCTTTTTTCTTGCAAGTCCATGCCAAGACTGACATCTAGTTGCACACCCTCTGTCCTCATCCTTGACATGAGCCTGCTTAGATTGTGTCATTGCCTGAGATTCTCCTTAAGTGTGTCTCGTTGATTGACAATAACAAAATGGTATTGTGTGTGTGGTCTGTCTTTTGTAGGGAACTGTGGATGATGTGAGGCGCCAAGTGAACGAAGTCATGACCTCCCGTGATGTATTATCTGTTCCTCTATTCTTCACTCACAGTTGCACTTCATCAAATTCTTACTCCACCCCCAGCACCATTCTTGACATAATCAATTCTGAAGGATCTGTGTGGATGGATGTGCAGAAGCTAGACAAGATGTATTCTGCATTTACAGGGCAACCACTTGAGAGAGTGCAAAAATTCACTGACCGAGATCGTTTCTTCTCAGCTGCAGAGGTACACTAGTTATTTTTTCACTATTTCTCACACAAGCTTTTCACTGGTTGAATGAGGATACTATTGGAAGCTATGTGCCTTGAGTGATAGCCAACATCATGCCAAGTTTTCTTGTTGCTTCTAGAAATGAGACAGAACTTCAGGATGCAGGTTTTTCTTCAATTGTTCACCCTAATTTTTGAGCAGATTACAATGTACTTCTGTACACCCACCTTCAAATTGTTGTTGTGGAGATTTTTCTGTCCTCTGAAAGATATTCTCGACACCCACTTTTGGGAGCTGATGAAGTCAATGGGCAATGATGGCAGCTAGTCACTGCCATTCAGGATGGTGACAGTTTTATACTATTTGAGTGACCTTCACAAGGTTACAGTTGCACTTGTTCTTGTCATGCTTGTTCTGGTTTGGATGCAACCAACAAAACATTTTTTGAGATACCTTACATGTTTTTGTGGAGTTTCTCTCTGCAACCTCATTGGTAAATTTTACACCAAGTCAGGGGTTCCAATCTTGCCCAAAAGTCTGCAATGAGCAATTTGCATTTGAAGTATTCTGTAGTGACATTTTGGCTGCTCAATGTAACTGGGGAGAAATAACTTGAAGATACTGGCATTTGTTTGCAGGCAATGGAGTTTGGATTAATTGATGGACTTCTGGAGACAGAGTATTGAGCAGACTCTGATTGCCACTAATGTAGCACTCAGCAGACACTGCACATTAGAAGCTTATGGCTTAAGCCCCTAAAATTAGCTTGTTCTCTGGAATCAGTGGTATTTTAGTACAGAACTAGTCTTGTGGAAGATTCCCATTATAATTCAAAGTATGTACTCTATCAAACAGCACTTTTTGTTATGTTACCTTCAAAGTGTTGTGGAGATTTCTCTGCAATCTCATAGATATGTTTTCCTGTGGCTTTAGCTGATATTCTGCTTCCAAGTAGTCACTGGTGGTGTGCTTAAAGAACATGTTCAGGGTGCAGGAGGTTCCATTCAATTCACTGTACAAAGGCCTCACTATGTCTCTTCAGTGCTAGCCAATATCATGAGTCCTCCTGTTGCTTCCAGAAGAAAATCTCAGAAGGCTGATGTTTGTATGATGGTTTGTCCAAAATTTTGGGCCAATTATTATATACTTATCTACACCCACCATCAGGAGCTGTATGCATGATACTGTATTTTTCTCCCTGTACCAATTTCTTTATGTGGAGTCAAACCTGTTTTTGATTCCTGTAGGGTTCTGTACTTGCTCCTAAAAATAAACTGGCAATGCTCTCAAGAATTGTACCCTTATCATGAAGGGATGAGCATATCAACCTGTGATCAAACAGCTTGCTGGGAAGGTTTTGGTTTCAATCTTGAAAATTGTATGAAATCAGATTGTCTTCGGTCTGCATATCTTAGGGTTAATGTTGATGGGTCAATGCTCAAGAGCTTTAGGACCTAAGGATATGGGTAGTAGTGGTTCATGATCCAGCAAATCCCTAATGTGCAATACTGAGTTGTGTATGGGTTGATCTGACTTCTCTGAATGTGCAATTCTACTTGTAAGTTTTCTGAGTTCTGAATACTTGTGGCACAAATTCAAGCTTTCCATAAGGTGTTACCCTCTGTTTTAAGTTTGTACATGGAAGAGCTTAGGAATTTTGGCAATGGAGGTCCATCTCAATAGGTTGACAGATTTGTTGGATTGCATCACCTGATGAACAAGAACTGAACTGGGAGTACTTTAATTGCTTGCCTGCAGACTTGAATGTTTGCAGTTACTTTGAAGAATGAGAAGAACTTTTATAATGAGCAAAGTCCTTTGAGCTTTGAAGGACAGGTGAGCTGATCTGTTTGTGAATCTAGTGAGCTGGAGGTTTTTGGCCAGTTCCCTTAAAGTCTGTTGTGTAGGTCAAAGGACAAAGCGAGGCATGCATGACCTTCCCACCTACCTCCCTCACTAGGATCTTACTTCTTACCTGGCACAGCATCTCAGGACTTCTTGTACTTCTTGTACCTTCTTTGGTTTCAAGATAGATGATTTTGGAAGCTAACCACATCCATTCTGAGTTGATTTGCATTTGTGGATTATATGTGTGGATTATGGATGGTGATTATGGTTTGGGTACTTGTGGTGAAGCCATGGCTCTGCTTGCATATAGGAGTTACTAAGATGTCTTGGCTGAAGACCACAGCTTAAAGAAGGCTAGAGGTACTTTGGGGCACATTATGACTTGCTTAGTTTCTCTTTCTCAATCTAGATTAAGACCAGGATTGTGGCTTTTGAAGCTTAGAAAAACCTGAGTAGAACAGGACTACTTCTCAAGTTGCTGAACTTCAGCTTTGCATTTCACATAACACAGTCTAGTTGGAAGCACCTCATTGCTGCAACTGAGTCATACAGATCTATCAGGTGTTGAACTGTCTGTAAGTGGTGTCAGAGCTCTATTTCATGGTGCCAAATTGCTTGTTGACCTGTGGCACTACTGAAGAATGTGATGAAGCTGGGCCACCAAAAGGGCAGAAATTGTGTATGGCCATGACAGTCAGGACCTGCCTGGTATGGACGCTTGAGGTGCTGATCCTCCTCATGTTCTGTCTGGGACTTGCAGTGTTGGTGGAGTTTGTGGTGGTTCATCCGCAGCCCCCCAAGTGTGACATTAGCAGCTTGACTTTGAGCAATTTCTCAACCTCAAGCATGAATGCAAATGCTTCAGCTGCACATGATGGAAGGGGCAGTTTCACACCTGTTCAGATGCTGACTGCAGTCATTGCTGTCACTGTCAAGGCTCATAACCAAATCACACACATTGGCACTTTCTATGATCATGTTCATGTAATGGGAGGTCTCACCATGTTCATTATCATCTTAGAAGTTTACATTTCCAGCCAATTCTGGATCAAGCATTTGGTGCAGTTTTGGGCCAACTGCTTGATCTTGTGTGGCCTGAGTTCCAAGAGTGATATATTTTATGATGTTCCAAACAAATCTTCATATTGCTGGTAAACTAATGAAATTCTCAGATCAGAGTCATTTTGTGAAGAATGAGGAATGCCTCTCTACACCACAAATGTGTTTGTGGGTTTTAGTCTCAATTTGTTCCTAATGCATTTGCTTTGCTCCAGAGGTCTTTGAGTTGATTATTGTTTGTGACAGGTGATGGTGTCATATCACAGAAATTTGATAGGGGAGGACTGGGTTGAGCCGTTCTATCAAGGAAGGAGCAACACTGATCTTCTTCAAACCCAAGTGGAAGTTCACAATCTTCAAGTCAGCCCAGACACTGGCACACAATTGTTAGCAGACATCAAAGACCAAAGTGTGGAGTTTGGGGTTGCTTTACATGTGTTGACACGAGTGAGGATTCTCAACATTATTACCCACCATTTCAGAGTGCATGTAAGGTGTGACATCACTGTAACTCCTCTCACAGAAACAAACAGGCAATCAACTCTGCTCTCCAAAAGCTGCAGAGAGAAGACACACTGGCTTTCAAACCATTAAACCAATCTTTCTCAAAGTGCGGTCCCTCTCTCAGTTGCAAGCTCAGGTTTGAGGTGGTGTAGGAGTTGCTTGAAAATAACTACCATAAACTTGCAACCAATTGCTGATTGACATTGGCTATGCTGAACAAGCTTAAAGGTCACACTACAGTTTTAGATGACACAGTGGAGGAAATCCTGTCTACATATGCTCAGATAAACCATGGACGCTGATATGAAGATCATCTTCAATGTATACAGGCTTACTAGAACTGCTTCATTCTATTACTAGTCTGGACAAGATACTCATAATTCCTTATGGAGATCATACTACAGGATTACATGGAGCTCCAAGAAATTGAGCTGAGTTCTCCAAGTTTGTAGTGATAGAAAATGTTGACATCTTTCCTTGTAAGCTTTTTAATTCTGTATTTGTATTGTTGAACTTGTACAAGTGTCCAGAGTGTGTCAAAAGCCTCAGTAGATGAACTGCTCTCTGAAAAATGACTGCCAGCATGCAGAATGTTGGGTCCCAGTTACCATTGTCTCTATGAAGGTGAAGCCATTCAGCTAGATCCCTCTGTTGCTGCCTTGTGAATTGAGTGTCTGGCAAACCAATTTAGGCAAAAGCATAAGGAATGATGTGACATTCAAATGGTGCAAAATCTGACACTTCTCGGGAAGTGAGTGATATAATCTGTGGACAGGAAGACATACCTGGTACAGAACAAACAAAGTCAATGTTGGGGAGTGGGTTATCACTTGCGGGTTTTTGGAGTGCCAACAGGATTTGCAGAATTGGGTTTTAGTCTTGAGGGAGCAGGCACACTGGTATTTGAGGGAGTTGATACTACAGAATTTGATGGAGAAGGTACAATAGCATTTGTGGGAGCAACAAATTCTTCCTGCTCATTGCCCATTGACGTGGAGAAGAGGAAGTTCAGACCAACCTGTCCCAGCAATGTTAGTAAAAGACATGGGAATAATTCTACATCCTGTAAAAGAAGTTGTGAATAAGGCTAATTCTTTGTTGTTTGATGGAGTTATACGGGTACAGAACTGATGGAGAAACCCTCTTTTTGGGCATCATCAACAGCTATAGTATTTACATGTCTGTAACAGAAGATGCTTGAAGCTGTAATGTGATCCTTCAGTACATTCTCAAGTTATATAGCAAGTCCATGATCAAAGTAGATTGTCTTATCTCATCATGTGTGATGCAGTCAAGATTGGGGGGAAAAGAAAAGGGATGACATCAAGGCAAACTGGGTATTGAATTAGTTGACAGTTATGTACCGCATTCTGTTCATCAAGAACTGATTTGGTGTCATCATTTTTCAAAGTGGACTGATCTTCCAGAGTGGCCTCTTGTGGAGTTGATGTACTTTCTTCACCAGACATTTGTTTCTTGTTAGGTATCTCTGGTTGGCTACTGGATGCTTCACTCAAATTGTCTTCAATAATTGGACTCTTATTTGTTGCCTCAACATCTGGAGTGTTGTCGATCTCATCTGAAAAGTCAGGGTGCTTATATGCATTCCGAAGAAATACTGCTAAGTTGAACCTCGGCTCTTTTGCCTTGTCCTCCAGATCTTTCTTCACTGCCATCTGTGGTTAAATTCCAAAGAAAAACACTAAAACATTACATAACTCTGCTTGAAACAAAAAAACCTTTGCTGTATAGGGTACTCAGAATTACATACATTACAAGTTCATTTCTGATCAAAACCTTGCATATAGTAAAATCCTCTCTGGAAGATCACTTAAACTAGACTCAGTATAAAAGCTGGAATTGTGCAAGATTTACGACGCACCTCCAAAGCAATCCTTTTGAAAGCAGGCTCAAACCGCTTTTTGCATTGGTTATGGAATATCATGGTGAAGATGGGCAAGGCAACTATGAATGGTGTAGAACTCAATGCCTCTTTACAATACTGTAGAATCCTTCCCACGAGTGTTGTCCCTGTGTCTGATGATATTACTCCAAATGAGATGGGACCTTGGATAAGAAACAACCCAATGAGAGTCAAGTGCTCAATTATGAGTGCAGCAATGATATGCCCATGTACATGCGGCCAGAATCCTCCTGCACTCTCATATGGAGCATCATAAACATTGATTACCTGTGCACTCTCTCCAAAACCCACAGCAGCAGCACAAGAGCATGACTCTTTTACTCAGTTTCATCAAGGAACCTTGCAATTGAAAATTTGGCAACCTTGTTGCAAAACATCTAGAGCTATAGATTAGAAGCTATTTGCATCTAAGGTGAGAGTATGAATCAGCCTTAATGCATTAATAATTGGCTGTAAGCACACAGAATATTCACACTACAGTATTTGATATTAGATATGGTACTGATTCATCACCTGCTTCTGGAGAAAGGAATCACCTGGTGGCGATAGACGATGAATCCGACAAGGAATGTGATGACAATGAAAGGTAGAATGAGGGGTGTGATTACAGAATAGACAAGGCCCATAAGGAAGTAGAGCTCCAACTGAGGAAGGGATGTAGACAGACTAATTGTGCCAGGAGACATCGCCTTGATCTTATCACCCTCCGTCTTCACAAAGAATGAGTTCAGTAAGTGGTAACTGACCAAGGGTATCACTCGGAGGATTTCAAATGCTGGACCTGCCCACCCATCAACCATCACATATGTGATGAAGAAGGATGCTTTCATTGGTATTGTAACTGCAAGTGTCTTCAATATTCTGCAAAACAGGGGTATGAATATATCAGTCAGGCAGGTGTATGAATTAACTGCTTGCATTATTCCTAGCTGTGTGATTCAACAATAGGATTGTAATGGGCAAAGTTGGGTTCTGGGTTGCACAAAAGGAATGAAGGAACATTGACAAAAGAACTGTGTGAAAGAGCATTACCCAACCAGAGAGGATTGACCAACAAATAATTGGAGCTCCGAAAATGCAGATCCTGTGAGAATACTGCCAAAGAAAACGTTGATCACCACAAAATAGTAGAACTTTGTTGCTGCCGTTGTTTCAAGCCTTGATAATGACACGTGACCTTCAATTGCTGAGAAACATGTAACCAAGTAGGGGATAACCATTGTAAATAGTTTCAGGATGAAGCCTGGGAGAAAACCTTGAATAAATGAGGCAAAAAACTGCCTGCATGATGGGAAAAACACAGTCCCAATTCCACATTTTAGGACCTTGATTTCTGATATCTGTTACATGCACAAGTTTGATGCACATTCCTTCTACCAAGGGGCACACACAAACCTCACAATTGCTGAACAAAATCTAGGATAAAGGCTATAGCCAAACAAGAAATTCATGCACTTACTGCTGAAGAATTTTACTTAACCAAGGGAATGTACTTTGAATCCCTGTAAGACTTGCCAATGACTGTACCAGCGCAACTGGTACCAAGAAGAAAAATACGAGCAGAAAAACTCCAATATTCACAAACACTCTGCGACATGTCAACTGCATATATGGTATTGCCAAATTTTTCCAATTTATGTCTCGTGGTTCAGGTGCCCATTGTGTTAACCAGACTGTTGGATTTGAGTTCTGCTGTGTCTGTGCACATACTGCCGCCCCCCATCGACTCTTGAAGGAAACAAATGCAGCTGCCATTGTTCTCTTGGGGTCATCTAGAATAACTAGTCGCTCAGCTTCTGCCTGAAATGGAAAAAGAGCAAATGACATTTGAGCTTGAAACATTAAGTATCAAATAAGCAGTAGAGCAACCACCCGAGAAAGGCTACTGAACTGCAGACAGTTTGTATCTAATGTCAACAAAACAGGCCCAAAGAATCACTGTAACAAGAAAAAGTTCATAAGTCAGTTTGTTGCTCTTACTTTTTGTGTCAACTCCTCAATTTGTGAACTGTAATACTGAATGGCATCCACTTGTCCTCCACAACATCCACAACAGTAAGGCTGTTATGAAATGCAAGCACCCAACTGATCAGTGGAATGAGGCAGCACCCATCAAAAGTCTCAAAGTGAATTGTTATTAAAAAAGTACAAATCATCTTCAAGCATAGTGATTCAGACCTCATCAACCCTTCAGACAAGAAAAATTCCTTCAATATGTAACATTGTTGTGTTTGAGGAAGTCTAAGTGCAGGATGCCGAAAGGATGATGGATGATGCTGACTGAGGGAGGAAAAAAAATAAGCACCCTAGTGGTGGGTCTCATGGCCTCTCGTGATAACTTCAGCTGCGAGAATGCCAACCAATTTCTGATTCTTTCCCTCTTACGGACAAACTTGCTCAGCTTGTTTGCATTGTACACTAACTGCAATTTCCAGTCAACCATAAGTGAAACTATACCCATGAGAGTGTAGAGAAAACTCAGCAATAACACTATGAAGGTAACCATTGTGTCAGTTCCAGTGAAACCAACATTACCTGATGGGTTAGATAGTATTCTGGGTGATTTCTTTTGAAGTAATCATCAACCTGTATGTGGATTGACTCATCAAACTGTCGTGGCACTTGTTGAACCAGCACCTGCAAAAGAGGAACAAGAAGAAGCATATTATGCAGCTAGTACAGAACAGCTATAAACACAGTAATCATGCAATGAAAGAAGGAACCCAATGTAAGGTTTTCAGCAGTCAGTACAAACTCCAGCAGACAGCTGAGAAAAACAACAGACTCAGTCTCAAGATCACTGAAATCAACAGAAGACCTTTTAAGTAATGAACTGCTTCCTGAAGACATAAGGTGCTGTTGGTCCTTCAGGTTAGAAAATTGGCCATCATGAGTATGCACAAAGGTTGTATGTAGTTCAGAGAAACTAGGAAAAAGATAGTGCTATCTTTGTACTTCCCAAAACCACAAAATGCAGGTCAGCAGCCACAGACCAATTTTTTAACAAAAATCTGTGAAAAAACCTCTATAAAAAAAACCTGCTTCTCTCTTTGTTTTCAAGGAAAACTCCTTGGAAGTGTTCTCCCAAAGATGGAAAAACAAGCCACCAGCCAGCAGGGAAATCTCTCACAGAAAGACAGAGAAACAAAAGAGGGGAGAAGAAGTCTACAGCACTCACATGGAAGAAGGAGAATGACTTTTTAAGGGGGGGAAGTGGATCTGCAGGTATTTTTTGTGAAAAAAAAGATCCTCACTGTAAACTGGTCGGGCCGGCGGTGATCATCATCTTGAAACCGCCTCCGCATGTTTGTGATGGTTCTGTATTCCAAGTATAACATGTAACAAGTCCAGGCTGTGAAAATATATGATACAATAAGATGGCACCAAAGCCTGCAAAACACATCATGGTAATCAAACCCTCATGTTAGCATGAAATACAGAAAATTGCTATATTAGACAATTGACACGATTTTGGGCTGGCAACAAAGCCTGCAACTGTGCATCATGATATTCAAACCCACAAGTTGGCATGAATTATGTAGACTGCCAATTGTGGTCCAGAAAAAGGAATAATTACAAATCCCATAACATAAATTTCTGAAAGAAGAATGAAGTTTGCTAGAGATTGAATCTCTATTCGTTCAAGAATGATGTGAGATATCACGAGATTGGAAAAAGGCAAACCTGGGAGATCCGTCTGGTATATTTGAAATCGAGAGTTTGTCAATGCCACTGAATACTAGTTGTGTAGTATTTGATGATGATGCAGTATCATTTGTGTTTGTGCTTGTGGTAGACTGTGTTGTTGCATTGTCGTCTAAGAATCCCGCTCCCACATTGACAGTGACAAGAACTACCATACCAATGATTGTCATTGGCACAAATACCTTCAAGCTGCTGACAAACGCATAATGCCCACCCACTGCAGAAGTTATAAACCTTACAATTCTTTTTTTTGTTGTTGCCTGGGGGGTTGCAAGTGCTTGCTCATATCCAAAGAATATCTACTACAGCAGATTTGATGATGCAAGACTCTCGCAAAATGGCTGAAACCCTAACCCTAAAACATGGACCTCTTTCATGAACCCACCAATCCTTTTTTTTGTTGCCAGGATGCAAGTGCTTGCTCATATCCGAAGAATGTCTACTACAGTAGATTTGATGATTCAAAAACTCGTGCGAAATGCCTGAAACCCTAACCCTAAAACATGGACCTCTTTCATGAACCCAACAATTTGTAGAAGCAACCAGATCAGACCATATCAGAACAAAGCAGATTAGCAAACATAAAGGAAATGTTCAGACAAGATTTTCAACCGGAATTGCTTCTCACCCAAGCAAATAAATCCGAAGATACACCACAGAATCCAAACCCGCATGCTCAATCAGATTCTCTTCGGGCATGCGCAAAGCTGCAGCCACCCAGCTAAAAGACCAGAGGTACTTGCGAAAATCTGTTTCAAAATATCTGTGGGAATTGTTGTTGTTGTTGTTCCTGCTGGTGGAAGAAGGACTGTCACGCAACACTCCTTTCAGATACAGTTTGGGCTTATATACCCTGTCATTCATGGGTTGCAGACTGAGAGCCATAAACCCAACCAGCGAAAAGATTGTGCCCACAATGTTGATCAGTGCAGACACACCTATATCACGCAGCGTCGTCATTGGCAAACCCCAGGCCCCTCCTCCTCTACCCCTTAATTCAGACCACTACTCTGTCTGTGTGTGTGTGTGTGTGTGTGACGACTTGTTTGTTTTGTGTGTATATCTGTTTTGAATCAAAAACTTTTCAAGGGCTCTGCTTCTTGAGATGGGAAGCGGTGACACGTTTTGCTCGATTCTCTTGTTAGGTCTTCTGCTGCTGGTCGTTTTTTTTTCTTCTGAGGCGATGGTGATGGGAACCAGAAATGTCTGTAGCTGCTGCTTCATTTCTTCTGGTCGATGGGGGCCAAGATACAAGAGTGGTGCAGGGAGGAGCGAAGCAACGATGCAAGAAGAAGAAATAGGAGGGCAGCGGAGCAAGGAGAGTCGTACGCTCGTGTGTCATGGGAAAGCGCAGTCTGTTTTGTTCGTTGGAATTAGGTACCTACCAGGCCTGTTCCACCCCGGAATGCCGGGCTCCCCGCTGTTCCTTCAGGTGGGTTCTTTCGGGGCCTGTTCCGAGGCGTAAAAACCAGAGTTGTACGGCTATTTGATTTTTAATAACCGGCGGTTCTTTTTCTTTAAGAATTCAGAATCAAGGTTCCAGTTTTTTTGAGAAAATTTTCCAAATTAGAGAACCATTAGTTCCAGTTTTTTTGAGAAAACATTCCGAATTAGAGAACCATTAGTTCCGGTTTTTTTGAGAAAACATTCCGAATTAGAGAACCATTAGTTCCGGTTTTTTTGAGAAAACATTCCGAATTAGAGAACCATTAGTTCCGGTTTTTTTGAGAAAACATTCCGAATTAGAGAACCATTAGTTCCGGTTTTTTTGAGAAAACATTCCGAATTAGAGAACCATTAGTTCCGGTTTTTTTGAGAAAACATTCCGAATTAGAGAACCATTAGTTCCGGTTTTTTTGAGAAAACATTCCGAATTAGAGAACCATTAG
>Ga0209208_10003497_pt1 | contig 22453 bp, 12 predicted proteins | sample S1TSphfallax_3_FD_187694 | JGI IMG/M metagenome (GOLD analysis project Ga0209208, IMG submission 187694) | Host-associated microbial communities from peat moss isolated from Minnesota, USA - S1T2_Fd - Sphagnum fallax MG (SPAdes) (version 2) | ecosystem: Host-associated > Plants > Peat moss >...
AAAAAAAAAAAAAAAAAAAAGGGTGCCCACATGTAGGTCCCAATAGCCAGAAATAAGATATTATTTTATAGCTGGTTGGATTTTGGTGGGTACAATTTTGGACTTGGAACCAAAAGTTGTGGGGGTGTGAGAGCTGGAGACCTAAAATTGTACTCTTTTAGGCAGCTAGATTTCAAAATTAAAAAATCGAGAAAGAATTGATTTTTTAGGTTTTCATTAGCCAAAAGTGAAACCCAAAAATAAATTAAATTAAAATTAGAATCACTAGATTCATATATTGGTTTTCTTTGTATAGCCAAAAATATAGAAGGATGATTAAAGATTTGAACTTTATCTCTCATCAATAGCCATATTTGGCTAAATCTTGCTAAAGATGAACACCATTTCTTCTACATCACTTTGGCTACAAATGAAAATTCCTTGAAAAACAAACCCTCAAAATTTTTGAGGTTTTTAGTTTTAGCCATGGTACCTACCAGTGTAAGTGCTGGTTGACTCACCCAAGGTTAAATGGTACCTTACTATGGTATCTATGTGGTTTCATCATTTCTCATGATTTTGTTTGAACTTGCCATAAAGGAGAAAAACCATTACACAATGAAATCCCCCTCCTCTTCCCCCTTCCCTGACACTTAGTACCATATTGCCCCCTTCTAGTGGAACTGGAAAGGTTAGGGGAAAAACACACACACACATAAATACACTCTATCTGCTCCCCTCATCAATATTAGCAAATGATCTTGTTTTTGGGTTGCTTTGTGCATCAACAATAGAAGAGAATTGAATTGATGTTGTTCCATTGTTGGGGTTGCAAAATAGTGTGTCCATTGATTGATGGTGTTTCCAAATAGGTTATGGAAGAAAAATTTACAAATCATTAAAGACCTACTCCCATCATTTTAGTGTGTAATTGGAGGTCATGGCAAAACCCTACACCCTAATTAGTCAAACACCATGGCAAAACCCTACACCCTAATTAGTCAAAGGTCATGGCAAAACCCTACACCCTAATTAGTCAAAGGTCATGGCAAAACCCTACACCCTACTTAGACAAAGGTCATGGCAAAACCCTACACCTTAATTAGTCAAACACCATGGCAAAACCCTACACGCTAATTAGTCACACACCATAGCAAAACCCTACACCCTAATTAGTCAAAGGTCATAGCAAAATTCTGCACTCTAATTAGTCAAACACCATGGCAAAACCCTATACCCTAATTAGTAAAACACCATAGCAAAACCCTAAACCCTAATTAGATGAAGTTGTACAACTACACTTTCTTGTGATTATGTGTAACCAAAAATTTGCAAATTGAGGTTCCCAAAACTGGTTTTCTTAAGAGACTTAAGTATTATTCTAAGGTGCATTTAAGACTTTGTTTGGCAAATCTCACTTGAATGCATGGTAAAGAAAACCAAAAAAAGCTTGTGTTGAAATCTTCTAGTTGATTGAGTCAGTAAGTATTCAAAAACCCAACAATTACTAAGGCATTATTTAGAGCACCTCAGATTTCAAATTCCCCCAAGAGGGTGAAAACTTACTTACAAGAGTTATACATCATCTCTTAAGGCTTGTCAGTCACTTTTCAAATGGGTTAGGGTTTTTGGAATGGACCTTCTTGGGTTTAGGGTTTTAGGGTCCCCTCTTTTTCCTTAACATAGTAATAATAAATCTAGTAGGTAGATTTACCCTTTTTTTTTCTTTCCACCTAAATAAATAAATAAATTTAAATAAATAATTTATAAAGGATAATAAGCTCCTTTCTTGATTGGGAAAACAAAAAAGCATGCCCATGGTTTTTACTTTCTTTTTTTTTTTGAAAAATAGGATATTATCATTATTATTTATTTATTTATTTACTATAGGCTTCATTCTAAACTCTTTTTTTTTCTTTTTTTTTTAGTAATAAATTTCTTCTTCCTTCCTTTCCTTCCTTCAACTATTATCACTAGTGTCAGTCTCTATAATAAATAGAGAGAGGCTGGAATTGAAATGAATGAGGAGAAGAGTAATTGAATGTGCTACAAGCTAAGACTTTAATGTCATCTGGCAGTTTTATTTTCTGTAAGGTGGGTGGGGGGGGGAGTTTTGAAATAATATACCCAACTGTACATTATTGTAAGGTAATGAGCCTTTTATTTATTTATTTATTTATTTATATTTATTTAAGTGCCTTCATTAATGAGGCACACTTTACAAGACAAAAATACAAAACATCTATTTCCAGTTTTTTTCTACAGAAATCATCATCATCATCATTTATCATCCTCATCATTATCATCAGTTTAATAGATTCTCAGTGAGTCCTTTATTTTTCTGTTGAAATTTTGCTGCAGAGAATCCCATTTTGCAGAAGAGCTCTCTCTCTCTCTCTCTCCCTCCTGGACAATAAGCTAGGTTTTCATCCATCCTTGGAGAAGAATCAGTCATCAAAACCAGTCATGCCTTTTTTTCATCCACATCACAAAAATTGACATAAGTAGCCCCCTTATAATATAATATACACTAATCCAACCATAAATAAATAAATAAATAAATAAATAAGTGATATGGATGATCTCACTACAACAACTTTCCACTACCCATCCAATTTTATTTAGGGTTAAACCCCTCCCATGCCCTAAACCCTAAACCCTAAACCCTAATCCCCAAACCCTAAACCTTGGCACAAAACAATCTACACTACTTTGCTAGTGTATCCTTAGAGTGTGTCACAATCCATAAAATGCTTGTGAGCTTTTTGCAAAGAGTAACACCCGTGCTACGGAGATTGGAGGTGGGCACTTCATGTTTTTTGAAAAGCCCATTGGTTTTTTCTTTTTTTTTAATTGTGGGTACCCACTAGGTACGACGGGAATTATTTTTTAAAAATTGATGGTGGTTTTTACACCATGTAAGTCCCTAATCCTAGGGCTTTACCCTACACGGAAAACATGGGAATCTTGAAAAGTAAAGTCCCCGACAAAAAAAAGCTTAAACCCCTATGTACCAATAGCCACAATCGAAGATGGATTCAAACAACTTGTCAAAGGCATGGGCCATTGGATAAACCAAAGTGAATTTCAACAAATTTAGGAATGAGACATTGGGAATTAGTTATCATGCACCATATCAATTTTGTGATGTAGGCAAACTAGTGATAATCCACCAAAAGATTTAACCAAATTTAAGGATAGACCAAACATGAAATTAAAAAAATTTAAGAAACCTTTCATATTTTGGCTACCTATTGGAACCAATTGTAGAAATGTTGCAAGTTTTTTTTATTTTTGAAATTTCAAAAAATAGGGCCATTTTTTTCACAAAAATCCACATATTTTTCAGCTTTTTCAGCTTTAAAAAATGAAAATAAAAAAATAAAAAATCATCCCCCCACAAAAGAATTTGATTGTGCATCAGCTGTTATTATAACCTCCAATTAAACCTTAATACTAGTTATCCTTCAGTATGGACCAAAGAAAGCAAAGGGAATTTGAACAAATCCATTTGGAACGAATGAGGAATCAAACAAAGCAAAGAAAAATGAGCAAATCCATGTGCATATGCATCAACCAATAGAGCATCAACTATTATTATAACCTCCAATTAAACCCCAAGGTTAACTAACTTTAGTAGGGGCCATGGGATGAAACAAGGTGAATTTGAACACAACCCATTTGCAACTAAGGAGGAATCAAACAAAGCAAAATGAGCAAATGCATGTGCATATATGCATCAACCAATCAAGCATCAACTATTATCATAACTTTCAATTAAACCCTACAGTTAATTAACTTTGAAATATGGGGCATTGGATAAAGCAAAGTTAATTTGAACAAATCCATGTGCAAATTCCAATGAGGAATCAAACAAAGCAATCCAAGTGTTGAGTTGAGAGAAGGGGCAAGAAACAAACCAGAGCAAATTGCTGAGAACTAGGCCATATGGAAGCCAAAACAAACCAAGCAAGTGAAGTGAAATGAGCCTTACTTTAAATGATATGATTTCTTATAAGTACTACCATGTTCAAGGTCTGACAATATCTTCAAAAACTTGTGAAATAATTTGTTCCTGAGCTTGTGTAAGTAAAGTAGAAGCCTAACAACATGAGGAGGAGGGAGTTGAGTCTATTGGACATCATATGATGATGGTTTGTACTATTGGACATCCACATTGGGTTAAAAGAAAGAAAGAATGTTGGGTGTCAAGGTTGTTGGAGGCATGCAAATAAGTAGAGAATGGTAGTCATGAGGAAGGAAGGAAGGGAGGGAGGGAGGGAGGAGATGATAGTAAGGTAATAAGACAAACAATCACACCTGTTGAGTTGAGGCTCAGGCTCTCCCTTCAGGTCCAGCAAAAGGCTTGTCAGCCCAACTTACAATTTGCAAATCTGGCATTCATGTATCAATTTTGTCTGTTGTTTTATGATATACTGGCACATACACACACACACACACACTCTCTCTCTCTCTCTCTTCTCTCTCCCCCCAACTCTTGCAAGTCAGCTTAAATCCTCATTGGAAATAAATGGCACATGCTAAATCATAACTTGGTGTGGTACGGCTTTGGCTATTCAGAAATTTTTTCTTCATGAAGCACTTGAAGAAAATTCTTACATGTATTTGGAATTTTGTGAATATCCATTCCGAAAAAGAGGAGGATTTTTTGGGAAGCACTTGAAGAAAATTCCTAAGTGTATTTGAAATTTGTGAATATCTATTCCGGAAAAGAGGAGGATTTTTTGTGAAGCGCTTGAAGAAAATTGCCAAGTGTATTCAGAATTTGTGAATATCTATTCCACAAAAGAGGTGGATTTTTCATGAAGTGCTTGAAGAAATTTCCTAAGTGTACTCAGAATTTGTGAATATCCATTGCCAAAAAAGAGGAGGAATATTATGTATTATTATTACATCTTTTCCTTAAGAGTGGGAGGCAGAGTTTTTTTTTCCCCCTCTTTTTGTGGCCGTCACTTGGCGACAATAAAAAAAAAGGCATGTAATTCATACAAAGGATTTTTTTTTTTGAAAGGAATCCCCCAAATTTGCCAAATTTTGAGGAAAGAACAATTTGAAATTGTCATATAGCATAGGATGTGGCCAAAATATTGCAAGCTTCCAAAATGTTTAATACTTTCCTCTTTGAAACTTTAGACAAATCTGGCTAAGTCCTCTTGTGCAAGATTGACCATCCACCTACATCAAAAATTGAAGAAAAAAAAATCATGGTGGGAGGTATCTTACACTTATAAGCCTCTTCCTTAAGAGTGAGAAGGATCTTTACACTACTAGACTACTAGGTGTAAGTAAGATCTAAGTCTCACTTGCAAGGAGTACATGTAAGAACTAAGAACCCCCTTTTCCCTTCCTATGCCTCATGATCTACCTATGTTTAGGTTCCAATATCTTTCATCATCTCACCTCGCACTTTACCAAGGATTTAGCACAAATTTGAAGAAAACAGAACTGCCCAAGAATGAACTCATTAACCAACTAATTGAATCATGGTCTGCTCTGAGTCCAAATTTAACATTTTCCAGGGTTAAATGTAACCACTTAAGAGGCCTCATGCAAGAAGGTGAAGATGCCAAAAGTACATACCAGTTCGGCCTAACCCTACTCAGGAACCCTAATTGGGAAAGCTGAGAATATTTCACAATGGATCTCCATATTATCAAGCAATGTGAGTTGTTGACGAACACACTAGGTTGAATCATGCAGCAACAAAAGACAATAATAGCAAAGCAAATGTAACCTCTCCCATACTTCTGATTACTCATTGTAAGCCACCATGATCTGGTTGGCACAAATTTGAGAGGATGTGTACCATCTCTCAACTGGTTGAGAGTTGTTGGAGGGCATGTTGCTTGCTTTACATAAGACAGATATCCACATCAACAAGTGCAATAGAGTGATAGTGCATTCATACCCAGAATTTGGTCCTGAGAATGATCCCTATTTATCATGAAGTGACTTATCTAACCTGAGAATGGTGAAGTGAGTTGGGGTCAAATTGTGACTTCCGCCTTCCCTCCCCCACATTCTCAATCACACCCAACACAAAGAAAGCTACCCTGCAACACCTAGTACAACACACCAGCTCAACCATTAGCTCCAAAAAAGAGACAGCAGATTGAGAACAAACTTTACTTTGACTATGTTAGTTTCTAGATCTCTCATATAGCTAGAGCACAAATTTAGTTCAAACTATGGTGGCAATGGGCACCCCTCCTTCCCTTAGCCTTCTGATGTCTAAGTGGGCTCCACTTGCACTGAGCTCACTGTAAACATTCTTACTCCAGAAGCATCAACAACTGCCATTTTGAATTATAGCAGCGACAGTGCAAACTTGCCTTTTGCACAAACTTGCCAAATGTATCTTTATCTGAATAAGTCTGAAGTTCACTAACAGGAACTGGATTTGCACCATGCAGGATTCTAGTGCTTCAGCTGGCTACAGACTGTCCCCTCAAAATTTCTCACAAGTAAACATTATCTTCTCTCAATAGACATGTGAGTCTCGAGCAAAGCAGGATTGCAATGAAATTTCAGGGTTTATAGATATGGCCCTTGTAGCGAGAAGCACTTACTCCAAACAAAAGCCACAAGCTTCCACCAGTGTGTCCCCAGTGCATACTTGGTGGCAGAGTGCACCTGCAACTCAAAAGGCTCTTGTTGCAGAGCTGCAGTAAACAGACAATATGCAAACATGCATATGTTTTGACACCCACCTACTGCTCTTCACCTCCCCACACTTCAGCTGTATGTCACAAATAATTATTCCTGAATTGATGTCTTTGCCTGAACTTTGGCTAATTGTTGGCTTGCATGTGGTCCTGGGGCTCCAAAACCTCTTGCAAAGCAAAGAAAAGCTGGCTTAAAAGTAAGCAATGATGCCAAAAAGGAGAAGAGACCCAAGAAATATTTGGGTTTCTCCATCCTTCTTGCTTGCGGCAGTTTTCAAAGAACATGTGAGACTTCTTTACAAAACCTGGGAAGAGATAGAAACTTCAGCAGAGTCCATACTCCGTGCATCCCTGATCACAGGATTCCCCTCCGAGAAGCACTGGAACAGGGACAGAAGAATCATAGTTGAACCAGCAGCTCCTCTGTGCCTTTCAGCTAACATTTTGGAACACCTGGTGGTCTGTCATTCACCAAGTGGCATGCTGCAGGGATGCAACAGCAGGGGTCCAGTTTTCCATGTTCGAAGCCAGACAGGCACAAATGTGAGCTTGGAAGCAAGTGAGAAGCATAAAAAGAAAATGGACCAGGGACAAAAGGACAATGAGAAGAAATCCAGAGTGTACTCCATGACCACCTACATATTGCCTGGCATCATGTAGCCCTCAGAGCCACACATTGATATTCTCCAACTTCAATAACAATTTTATGAACCTCAGATCCTGATGAGGTACCCTGAAGGAACATGCAGAAATCTCACTTCCACATTGACTAGAACCAGAAGGAGTTGGATGTCTTGTCAGAATGTCTCCTCACCCTTAGGGTTTTGGCTTGCTTACTTTGTTGAACGTGGACCTAGTAGAGTACTGAAATTCTGTATTCTAAGAGAAAATTTGGCAACACTACTGATATGTACTGTAATAGAAGCCGCATTAGTGTAACTCTAGTTAAGAGATGATTGTTGCGCTCTCCTGCAAGGTTCTAGTGGTAGCCAGCAATTTGTACTCTTGGGCAGCATTTTTCCCAATGGGCAAAGGAAGCCGAAGAAATACCGCATTATCTGATAACAAAGAACACATGTCAAATCACACATTAACCTCAGCATCTATGTTTCATCCTTCAATAAAAACTGCACAACCAATTCTGTTGAACAGACAGAGATCAAACTATTGCACATGTCTAAACTACGCAAGAGGAAAGTGCAGAACAGCATGCAGCTAAATCCCATGAATACAACTGGAGAAAAACTGCATGTTTTCTCACAACAATCTGCTGCTCCACTGAGCCCTAGAAAGCTTGAAACCCAAAAAACACAAGCCCCCAACATGAAACCACACAAAAAACAGTGAATTGCTCACAAAAATACCCTGCAGCACTGAACCCTAGAAAGTTGAATCCCTAAAAACACAAATCCTTGACATGAAACCACCCAAAACATGGAAAATTTCTGACAACAATCTGCTGCTCCAATGAACCCTAGAAAGCTTGAAACCCTAAAAACACAAGCACCCAACATGAAACCGTACAAAGAACTGTAAATTGCACACAACAATCTCCTGCACCACTGAACCCTAAAAAGCTTGAAACCCTGAAAATCACAAGCCTTGACAGAAATCACCCAAAAAATTAAAAAATCTGACAACAATCTGCTGCTCCACTGAACCCTACAAAGCTTGAAACCCTAAAAACACAAGCCCCCAACATGAAACCACACAAAAAACTGTAAATTGCTCACAACAATCTCCTCCACCACTGAACCCTAGAGAGCTTGAAACCCTAAAAACACAAGCCCTTAACATGAAACCACACAAAAAACTGTAAGTTGCTCAAATAAATGACCTGCACCACTGAACACTAGAGATTTTGAAACTTTAACACAAGCACTTGATATGAAACCATTGAAAGCACAAAGCAGTTTGCGCCCTGACTTTCGTTCACTTACTTCAGATCGAACCCTGGAGTTGGAGGGGGAGGGTTTGCATCGAAGCTATCCAGTGTCTCACTCCTGGTGGACTGACTCTCCTCCTTTTTCCCTCCAAACCATCCACCAAAGAATCCGCTTCCACTTGCCGTCTCCGGCTTTGCCGCCGCTGCTGAAGATTGCGGCTCCGCGTAGGGTTGCGAGAACTGCGACGACGGCGAACTCCCTGGAAAGCCAGCGTATGGTCCGCCAGCAAAGGTACCCCCTGGGGCTCCAGCCACCTGTGGCATCTCTTCCATAGGCGGTGGTTGTGCAAGGTTAGCCGTAACTCTGTTGAGCATGATCCCGGCTCCTTCGATCAACGCAAGCAACACACCACCGAAGATTGCAGATCGGGACGCAGATTTCATACCCGCTCGAAGTGAGAGAAAGCCTCCAGTGGCAGCACCGGCGCCTATGGAGTTCCAAGGATCTTCCTTCTGACGAAGATAGACAAAAGTACAATCGAATGTGCTGAAAAGACCTCCCCACACCGCGAAGCTGCCTCCGATTCGCGGCGCATTGATCCGCACCGCTTGTGTACCTCCCAGCAACCGCTGCCCTCGAGGCGAGTTCTTCATGCCTCTGATGAAATGCCAGGCTGATCCTCCCACTGCCCCCATGCTAAACGCCCCGCCTATGTCGTCCAGTATTCTATCTGGACATGGCTCTCTCGCATGATCCGGCGTCGACATAATAAGCAACTCCCAACGCTGCTCCTCGGAAACTGCTGCTGCTGCCAACACCACCCCCGCAGTTCCACTGCAGAGCTCCTCGAGAAGATCGTCCACCAAGAGACAACACGAAGACGACGAAGACGACAACCACGACGACTGGGATCTGAAGCAGCGCTCGCAGACGAAGACGACAACGGCAGCGACAATTAGGGTTAGGGTTTTACGAGCAGTGTTTTCTTTTTTTTCCCGTTTTTTCGACAAAAGTAATTGGGAAATTCTTGGAAAAAAAATTCATTTTCTAGCTTTAAATTCGCCTTTTCTTTTCTTTTTTGGAAAATTGGCGAAATTTCAAGATCACAAAATTGAAAAAAAGATACTATGGTTAAAGTATGGAACAATTATATTTCTGGATTCAACTAATTTTGCTTTTATTTCGAAAATTTTGGCTAAATTTTCAAGATCACAAAATTGAAAAGAGATACCATGGTTACAAGCATGGTGGAACAATTATATTTCTCAAATTTAAAATATCCCATATCCCTAATTGTCTCTAAAATTGAAATTTCCTCATTCGAAATAGTCACTAGTAACATATAACATTGTCCTTGGTGCAAAATAGGCACAAGTTTTGCTCAAATAAACATTATCAATACCTTGGCACTAAATGATATTTTTTGGTTACTTCCATGATAGCCTACTTTACCATTAGTGCTTTTAACATTAGGTGTGATTCTTGTTTAACATCATCAACTTTGTCTGTTTTGACCAACTCAAAAATAACAATGTTTAATTTGACTAAAGTTACATTCACACCTAGAGGTAGCCCCAAGAAGTTAGGACTTGAAGTTAGGTTAACTTTGGGTTAAGAGTTAGGGTTAGGAACTTTTTACTATTTCTTTTGTAGCCATTACAATATCCTTTATCTTTCTTGCATATCACTATCTAGACCTAATCTTCTTTTTAGTTGAAGGGAAGCTAAAGTGACAATAGAGGCCAAACTCTATTCATGATGAACTTTGTGTACTTTGGAGGTAAGTTGCTAAACACCAAATTCCTTTTTCATTTTTTATTCAATTTCTTTGAGCTTTTTTTTGTGTTCCAAGTTTCTTCTCAGAGCTTTTTCTATGCTCAAAATTTCTTCTCTAAGGTTTTTTTACACCTTCAATTTCTTTACATTTTAAAATCTTCTCTCTGAATTTGTTTTTGCACTCTCAATTTCTTTATGTTCAAAGTTTTTTCTCTAAGCTTTCTCTACATTTTTATTTTTTTTACACTCCGAGTTTCACTATGTTCCTTTCTTAATTTTCTTTCAAGCACTTTGGCATTGTGTTTTTTATGTGTTTTTGTTGATATTACAAAGTTCAATTTTTTTCTTTCCCAACATTGTCTTGAATTGTTGTGCACAACCTTTTATTTTTGTGATTTTGTTTTTACCATGAAACCTCTTAACCTATCATTCTTTTGATGCAATTCATCCATGTTGTTTTACAAATGTAGGAGTTGTTGAATCATGTGTATGTTGAAGGCAAAATTACAACAATTGAAAAATTGGTGGGAAACTATTGGCAACTTGAGAGCAAAAATATGGTGTTCAATGCATTAAAGAATGCAAACATCTTGCATCAATATTGGCTAATTTGCAATTTCGAATTATTGATGAGTAAAGAGGTTGGGGATTGGATCAAGGCCGTGAACACCACATGGTATTCAAATTTCTTAATGGCACAATATGACAACAAAAGGTGGGTAGAGCACTTTTGCATAACCAAAAATATTATTTTGCAACTTACAAAAAAAACTTATAACTTTGATTGAAAAACAAATTGTCCCATCAAGTTAAATACCTTCAGTGTAGTGAATTGTTTACAATTGACAAATCTTTGGTGAGTATGGTTTTTCACAAATTTGTGTGTGTTATCAAGAAATGTTTAGAAGTTAAATATGGTGGCCTCGAAAAGATGATTTGATTTGAGTCATGGTTGGTTTCCAAGAACTTAGTGGGCTCCCATTAGTTTTCAATGCCATCAATTACACTCAAATACACATACAAAAACCTACTGGTGTAACAAATGTTATAAACTAGTTTTTTAATAAATCTAAAGCCTACAATATGTAATTATATGTTGTTGTTGACCATGAAAGATGATTTTGAAATGTTTTTATTGGATTGCCGAGTTCAATGAATGACTTTAAAATCCTTCAATTCTTTGGTATTTATCAAAATGCAACATATCATCGGTTGTTTAGCCTTAAACACATCTCAGGACAATATTCACCCATACACTCTTGGGTATAAGAACTACCCTTTCTTACCTTGTTGGCTCATGGTTCTTCATAAACGAAATGCGAATGTTCAACATACACATTTTAAAAGTCTTTTACAATAGACAGCTTTCTAGGGGTAGGATTGTAGTTGAAAATGCATTTGGGATTCTCAAGAAGACCTTTAGAGAATTGTTGTTGAAAAACAACTGTCACCAAAAGAGAGAGGGAGAGAGTTAAAGAGAGAGCCATGCCGAATCACAGATACAACCAGCCATGGTGAACGCACAGACCCAATAGGAATTCCCAGCTACCTGATCTTCTACTTTGCACCAGACCCCACTCTAACGACTCTCTAAACACATCAACACACAACACCCTGATCCTTGAACAGAAATAATTTACTCAAGTGAAGATCAACATATTAGATCATTAAGTGCAGATCCTTGTGCCTGACATCGGATCAACAAACCAAGAACCGTGTCATGTCCGATCCACAATGGACATCATCTTAGATCCAACAGAAACTTCAAGTGAGGCCTTCGAGGTCAGATCCCTTCGTGTTCACTCGGTATGTTGAGCCACTAAACCACATCCCCTACTTGCCTCTATACACTGCTCTTACACTCAACATCTAAAAACCCAACACCCAGAAGCCCTCCGTTGCAGCAACCTTCTGAGATTCTAGACGCAAACCAACAGAAAGCCAAGCTCCCAAAGAATCCTCTCACAATGACAGCCCCATCATGCACAGACTACAGATCTGTAGCTACAGACCTCTCCTGCCACTCATTCTCGACCAATAACGTTCTGTTGCCCACAACTCAAATGCAAAGCAAATCCCCACAAACACACATTCCCCTAACAGATCCTCACTCTCTCTTCTACCTGCCCATAAATCTAAGGCTCGGACCCCTTAGATTTCTCATCACTCCTCGGCATCACCCTCCATAACAATTGCATCAAGAGATTACACAGCAGCTCAACAAGACACTAGCGCAACGGAAGAAAATCAGCAACAAGCTAAGCAGCTGCAAGAACAAAAACAAGAGAGAAAAAAACACAAAACTGACTACTCAGAAAATGTTGTCTCAGTCTGCCAATCCTCACAATCAAATCGCCACCGCCTCCCTCCAACAATTCCAATCGTTTCATCCTTGGCTTCCCGCTCAAACTTTCCCATGCACCGTTACAAGTTCCATGTCCCCAGAATCATAAAATCGCCGCCTTCATTAAGTCCGTTTTTCGGTGGGTTTAATTTCCTAAACCCTTAAAGCAAAAAGATCAGATTCCCAAACCGAGGAGCCATCATCAGGTTTCCGTTCGGCCACCCCGTAACCGATCACACAACCTTCACATTACCTTTCTTCCAAATGTTAACATTTTCTAATGCATGTTAGACAATCTAATTTTGAATGGGGGGGAGGTTAATATTAATGCATTAATGAACCAATTGGAGCAAGAGAATCAAACACATCAACAAGGCATGATAACACAATAATAAACATGCGATGAAACATTGAAACAAACATTATTTTGGAAGGTGATGAACTTTTTAGATTTGAATAGATGTTACTTCTAGAAACATATATTGGGAATTTGATAGGATGTAGAAAATAAATGAATGTTTTAGGATCTGAATCAAAAACTAAATTCAATGTTGAATTGAAATCAAAAGTCGAAAATTCATTTAAATCTGAATTTTTTGGAATTACAAAATTGAAAGCTGATTAAAATCTAAAATTGTTAAAATCTAAATATGTTAAAATTTGATAATGAAAGTTGATTGAAATCAAAAATTGAAAGTTGATTGAAATCTAAAATTGCTCAAATTTGAAATTGAAAATTGATTAAAATCAAAAGTTGAAAGTTGATTGAAATCTAAAATTCTTTAAATTTGAAATTGAAAGTTGATTAAAATCTGAAATTACTGAAATTTAGAGTTGAAAGTTAGTTGAAATCAAAATCGAAAGTTGATTGAAATTAAAATAAACTTGCTAAAATCATAATTGAAAGCTTAAATGAAAATTAAACATTTAATTACTAAATTCGAAAATGGAAGCTCAAATGAAAACTAAAAAAAATTGTTGAAATCAGAATTGAATGTTCATTTGAAAGTTCAAGTGAAAACTGAATTGAATGTCATTGATTTGAAAATTAAACAAAATTGTTGAAATTAAAATTGAATGTTAATTTGAAAACTCAAATAAAAACTAAATTGAATGTTGATTTGAAAACTCAGTTGAATTGTTCAAACATAATTATAAGTTCAATTGTTCATCAAAATGAATTCCAAATTGAATCTAACCTAAAAACTAATTTTTGAATTGGTGTTGTCTTTTATATGACTTTTCATTTTTCAATGTGTTTTCATTGTTTGACACTAGTTGTTCATCAAACTCATAATTAAATACATTATCCTCCCATGGCATGAATGATGGGTCCTTGATAAATGCGTGGCACATCAGAATGCTCATATTAGATAAGATAGTCACCATTTGTTTCCTCATCTTACGAACTTTCTTTTCCTTCTACTTTAAATATTTGAAGTGTTCATTAAAGTTCTTCTCTTAAGATTTGGTCTTTTTCTTATCAAGGTCAAATTGAAAGAATTGATGTGGTCCATGGCATCCATTAGAACCTTGATGTTCTTGTCCATGGACTCAATTGCCAACAAAAAAATTGAGGTACACTTTCTTTTACCTCTTGTACTCCTAAGAGTTCTTGGTGTCACATTCGGTGTTGTTGCATTTGTTGTTCAATTGCTACTAACATTGATAGGTGTTGTAAATTTTGTAGATTTTATGATATTGATGATTGGCAAAAGATGTGGTGGATGGCTTAGTCGATAGATAGGGAATAATCATAAAAAATGATCACGTTTTATGGATGCATCCCTTGATCATTACCTTGATTGAATTTGTTTTGAAATTGATCTTGGCTCTTTTCATGAACAAAAAACTCTCCACACAGTTCTTGCATCATCAACTAAACATGTAAGTGCTCCTCTTGTTCTCTTGGGAGTGCCTAAATGCCATCTTCTTCTTCCTACAAGTCTTTCACATGCATTGGGGCATTGATGATCCTCTCCCCTTCAAACGCATCAATGGCATGGTAATAACCCTCACTAAATTATTTTGGAAAATAAAGCTTCTTTCTTATTTGTAGTCAAATCCCAATAGGATGTCTTATGACCAGTGCTTTTGTGATTATGACAAATCCTCTTGTAATCGTTGTAGACACAAGGCCATTTGTCTTTACACATTTTTGCATTGTGAGGTGACTTTGATTTTGTTGTTGTTTGTAGGTCTTTGCAACCTTGCTCCACTGCCCAATATAGGAACCATGTTGGCTCTTGGATCAATGATTTGTTTCAAAGCAATCTTCTATTTTTGCTTGCAACTAATTAAATCCATCACCTCATCAAAATTCCAATTGGTTTTGCGAAGGCATACCAGACCTGCTTTCTACTTCCCTTTCCCTTTTGCACTATTGTTTGCATTATTGGGTGTTATCAATTTAAATTCATAGTTGTCCATGGTTGTTGTTGGGTTCAAATTTGCGAAGCATACCAAATGTGTGATGGTCGCAATGGCAAAACATCAAAACAACATCTAAGCAACAACATCCAACAATAGTAGTCTAGCACAACACTAGGTGTTGAGGTGCATGATGGCAAAGCTTCTAGCAACAACAATCCAACACAATGGTAGAACATTGAAGTGTGCGATGACAAAAGATCAAAACAACATTTAGGCAATAACATCTAGTAGTTTTGAACGGTAGGAACAACGCACGATAGCAAAACATTAAGTGATGGGAACAACATGGATGGCAAAATGTTGAGCAATAAGAATAACTTGTAATGACAAAACGTCAAGTGGTGTTTATGTGGACCATGTGATGGAGTTGCATGTGCCATTGTAAAGCTTGGAATTTCACTTGGTGATGGCAACCAACAAAAATCAAAGGCAATAACAATAATTTTGATATCTACTAATTCAATTTCAAAGTTGATAAACTATCAACAATGTTATCAAAAAAAAAATCATAATTCATAGATTTTGGAAACTTTGGAGATATACTTAACTTTTTTCTTCTTAATTTTTCAAGTTTTCATTAATCATAATGTTGCAATGTCAAATGTTAGTTCAACAATTTATCAAATGTTTGTTACATGTTATCTTATCGTTTTCCACTTTGCAATTTCCAACTTTAAATATAGTTTAAGTTCAATTTTTTTTTAATCAAAACAAACATTATTAATGTCATGCATGAACCAAAGGGACATTTGTGAAAATCATAATGGAATTATGATATGATCATGTTTATTTTGATATTCAAAATATAATTAATATAAAGCATGTATTAACCTTGATTATATATATATGTTTGCATTAAAAATGTTAGATATTAATTACTAATAAGTTAGTAAGTGAATCAATACTAATAACCAAACATGGAGGAACATGAAGTGGGGTTAATTGTTAGGTCATCTTTTTGAACTTGCAACCAAGGACTTACTAAAGTTGCAATAAACCATTTTTGGAATGTTGTAATTCATTAAACTTGTATTTATTATTCCTTATGTTTTGCACCATTTGTAGTTGCAATTGGAAAAAACTTTATGTCCCACTTCAAAGTACAATTAGTTCTTTACCAAAGAATTTCCTTGAGTCCTTATTTTTTTAGTTATTAAGGTGCATTTCTTGTCTAAACTAATTGTTAAGGGGTAAAAATCCTTAGACTAGTTAGTGCCATATACACATTCTAATAACTAGTAACTTACTAGTGGTAGGCTTACTATCCTTTACCAAAGGGATGAAACTAATGTGATTAATTAGTTCATGTTGATGAGTGATTGGTTGTAATCCACCCTATCACCTAGGAGATTTATAAGTAGGATTAAGATAGGGACCTATTTTCATGGGTCAATGTAGGCCTTCTATGGTTTTGTGGAAAAGGGTGAAAGCACATTACATAGTTTTTTTTTAGGTGTCACACTTGCAATTTTTCTTGCATCTTGAAACTTAAATATAAAATGTTAATGTTTTCATTGAAATATTAAAAAAAGGACTCACATATGTAAGGTTACTAAAGTTGGCATTATAAAAATGCAAAAAAAAATCAAAATCCAATTATTAAATCATGTTCTTTTATCGATTTAATTATATAAGAATCATTGTGTTGGGGTTGAGCTGCATAGCTTCCCATTTGTTATGGCTTAGATTTGTTCATGCCTACTTCAATCAGTTCAGGTATACATGATATAACTTAGTTGGTAGAGCATTGCCCTTGCAATTGGGTCATTGTAAAAATTCTTAAGTACTAATCAATCACATAGGAACATGAATATGACTTGAAGATTTAATGAGAAATGGATTTTTGAATCTTGGCAACAAATTTTGTCACACTCTACATAAATTCATGGATATGGATTTAAAATATCTTACAATGTGTTAGTTTTATGTGTTTGAAACTTTGGGATATTGGATGAATAATGATTAAGAAATTAAAGATCCATTGAATGAATGGAATGTGATTTTAATTTATTATGTTATGGACTTTTCAAAATCCCCAAAAATTACAATTATTTTAAAGTCTTTTTAAAGCATTTAAATTTTTTTATTAAACAATTTATCATATTTTTTATATGTATTATAACGTCATGACTTGAAATTGGAAATGGAAAAAAAAATTACTTTCAATATCATTTAAGTATTCATATGTTAAGTTAATTTGCAACTACGCTGAAAAAAAAGACTTTGAAAAGGGACTTTAATCCATCGAAACTTAGCCACCCTAATGTGTTTTCACCCAAAAGGAAGACAAGAAAAAAACTTGGGGGGATTCTATGCCATTTGATCTTGTTGTACTTTTGGGTGATGAAAATTCTTTCTTGGAGAAGCGTTGTGTGAGTAACACTAAAGAGGGGAAAGGAGCTTGGAATTGTATTGTACTTCTGTTATTTCAATGTAAAAAGGTTGAAAGATCTGAATGTGTTTTGTGTTAGTCTATTCCATTAGGATCTAAGGGAAATTAATATATTATAAGTTTGCATAAAGTTTTGTTACATTTTGTATAGTAGTTATGCATTTCTTCTACAAAAGTAGTAAGAATGTATGCTTGGTTTTAGTATCTAGACTAGGAAGTTTCTTGTTGCCATAGGAAAGTAACAACCATTAAATGCTAGTAGGAAGGGATTAGACTTGAAGGTTGAAGTCGACAAGCTAAATGAAAGTACTGGAGACAGTAAGCAATAGTCCCAAAGGATGTGCAATGGTTGTAGACGATAGACAATGCCAAAAAAAGGTCTATATGCATTATGAAGGTTAGACAATAGTTGTGGAAGGCTTATAGACCCATTAGACACCTTTCTAATGCACAAAAATACTATAAAGGTCTGGTGGGTAAATATTTGCCACTCTTTTTATCTCACTTGCTTATTTTATTTTTATATAACTTTTTATTTTTACACTACTAGAGTGGCCCCTAGTTAGGATGGTGGTTTGTCTTTAAATGACAAACCCTACCTTCTTCTTTTTCCCTTTGCATGAACTATTTATTATTACTTGAGTAGTTGTAATAAAATTAGTAAGTGATAATAGTTTTTATTAGAAGTAAGGAAAAGTTGAACTTGTTCCTTCGACATTGCCTTCTTAAGGTAATGTTTGAAGACTACATTTTCACCCCTTCACACTAATGTTGCTTAAATTAATGATTTTTAGAAGAACTATCAAATCTAAGTTTATTTTTTTTAATAAAATGGATGACCCATTGTTTTAAATCTAACCAATATCTTAATGAACTAAATTTGTTCATTTTAAGGTTGGGTCTAATTTTTTAAGTTGTTGGTACAAACATTTTTGACAAGAAAACTTTAGAACAAAGTTATGATTCTCTTCAAGAGAACACATTTATGACACATTTTATAATATGAATCTTTTCCAAATTAAAAAAACTCAAAAAATGAGTTGATTTTTTATCTTCATGGTGAAACTCATTGGGAATGGGAAAGGAAGGAAAAAAAATCATGAAGAGAGAATGGGAAATGAAAAAAAAACAAGCTCAAAAGGAAAAAATGAATAATGAGAAAAAGAAAAAAAGCTCACAAGGAAGGAATGAATAACAAGACAAAAAAAAAAGTCACAAAAAACGAATGTCAAATGAAGAAAAAATAATTATAGTTCGAACTTGGAGCCAAGTCCTTAAATTGAACTAATAGTAAATCAAATGTAATTTATGAAATTATATATATGTGAAATTGATTAAAACTTTTCACATGCAAAATTTATTTCATTATGAAATTTAATTACTAATTTATTCAATTAACAAAGTATGTAATGATTTATTAGTGATTTAAAAAATGAAATAATAGTTAGTTTACTTTACAAAATTATCTTTAATTTTATAACCCAAATAAATATTCAAAAATTATATTTTAATTTTGAAATGAATATTCAAATTATAATCAACATTTTCAAAAAAATTAGGTTTTTTAATTCTTTAAAAAATCCAATGTAATCATGAAAATGAAAATAATTAAATTAAAAAATGAAATGAAGGTAGGTAGGTATGGTATAGATAAGTAGACAAGTCATAAATAAATATGTAGGTCAGTACTACTTATTAACCATTGCCTACTACCTACATATTTAATAATCAACCATCATATTGCTTGCACTTACATTATAAAATTAAGTTCATTGCATGAACTTAAATAATTATATAACATTTCAATGTACAAATTTTAAAACATACATGTGTTTATATTTATGTGATTACAAGATTTGCCACCATATGAATGGTGGTTGGATGGATAAAGATTTTCCTTATGGCCATAAACATCAAGATGTGATTAAAGATCGTCACATTGACATGGCAAGAAAATAATAAAAGCATATATATACATGCAAGTAATAATGTTGCCACTTGTTGACAATTTAATTTTTTTTAAATGTCATATTTTGGAGTAAGGAATTTATTTGCAATTTAAATAATTAAGATAATAATATTTAATAACTTGGTTAAAATTGAATAAATGTAAATGGAAACTTATGTTTAATTTCAAACTTTTCAAATCCTCGATGTAATGCACACAAAAACACAAATTATTGCAAATTCTCATTCAAGTTTATTTTGTATCATGCAATTTGTTTTTTGGACATGTTATTTGTGCTAAAAACGTTGTGACTAGGTGAAGGTTTATCTTTTACCAAGTTTTTATTAAAGAGGAATGTTGGCACAACACCTCCACTATGAATAAGATAACAATTTGACCTAATGAACTCAATTTTTTTGGCTACATTGGATAACTATGGCTAATAAATTTTTTGTCCAATCCCTAAAACCTCTTAATTAAGAAGTTGCATTGGCAAAATATTTCTTTTGTAATCACCAACCCAAACCTTGGAATCTTTTTGTTTTCAATAGTTAAATGGGTTATTTATGTTCCCAACAATCATTTGCCCAAACCTTATAACCTTTTCTACATTAGCCTAAAATCTAAATTAAAATTAATAAGAAATCTTGAATTAAAGTTCTTACCAATGTCAATTATTACCAACTTTTGTTTTGTCACGATTTTAATTTTGGGCTTGCTACCAAAATTAAGGTATTAGAAGGAAAGTGGGCCAAGAGAATGTGCTAGAACTCAAGCATATTCACATAAATGTGAAAAAATGCAAGCAAGTGAATCCTTACAGTTCAAAATGGATTCTCACTTTGCAAGTTGGAGTTTTGTGAGTGTTTTGAATTTTTGGAACAAAAATGAAAATTAAAAACCTTGTTCAAATTGAGTTACTTTAAACCATTCAAAAGGATTTGAAACATTAATATTGAAAATGGGTTCATATTTTTCATTTGAAAATTTGAAACACAAGTTACGGCCAAAAACAAGATTAGCAAGTTTAATTCACAATTGTTAAAACCCAAGAATTGGGGTCAAATGATTTTTGTTTAAAACATGCAATACAATGGTCAAAATGTTTCTTCAAAGTTTACTTCTTTTCCTTTCAAAAAATTTCAATTAAAGTTTGTATGTGAAAATTATGAACTTGCAAAATTAAAAGATTCCTAATTTTTTAAAAATCAAAATTTATTGACATTCTCATTTTCGAATCTCAAGAATTTTTGTTGTGTTAATGTAATCTCCATTTCTAACTACATATTATATTGTAAGGAAGAGAGTGATGAGTTCTTTCAAAATCTAGCCTATCATGAGCCTTGTGAAAATTGTTGTCTAGTAATAAATAATCATTTCCTTTTATACCACTTGAAAGACACGGGATTTAGAACATACTTATAAACCCAAATTAAGTTTCACATTATTTGATTGATATACTTCATCCAAAATGTAGGGTACAAGCCATTTTAATATTAATAACGTCTTCACCCACACTGTATATATGTGTTTCTACGACCGTCCTCCACATCCAACATAGTGTTAATTATTCTTCCATCCCCACCTTTAAAGTAGATTTAATAATGTATTATTATATGTGGGTTAGTATAAATAATTATTACATCCAAATTTAGTGTTAAATGTTTAGCCCTCCCCCATTAATAAATAATAAATATGATATAATATACACTAAAATAAAAAACATACAAATGTCAAACAAGAACCAATCATTGTGATGACCAACCAATTGCTATGGCTAATGAACCAAAAATGATTAGTTTATTTTTCAAGGTATTTTGACACTCATAGTATCCTACACAAATACACAAGAATTGAACCCATTTTCACACCTTTCAAGTGATGTTGACTTCATCCAAATTGTGGTGTACAAGCAATTTTCTTACAACTACTGGAGCTGCTCTTAAGCATGAAAAACTGGACAATATAATAAATGTGAGAAACTATCTTAAATGTCACCACCAAGGCCAATAAGAGAAACAATCGTTTCTTTTTACAAACCCTTTTATTTGAATGGCAATTTATCATGGGCATATTTTATAGCTGAAACTAAGTCTTACCCTATTTGAACGCTATACTTCATCCAAAATAGAAGGTACAATATGTTGGCCTTGCCTACCAAGGCAAGGATATTGAGTTGAGATTCATTGTAGAGTATAGTAGATTAATGGGTTTTGGCCCCTAGGTAATAGGTCTAATTTTATACAAGGATTTTTGAAAGATGATATTCTAGCTTGTGTTGAAACTTGAGATTGGATATAGAGTTATAATAGCTTGAAGGATTTTGTTTTCTTTTCTAGGAATTTTTGAAGATTATATGTGTGACACACCCCTTGTTCTAATGTTGTGGGTGTAGATGTTGTAAGAGTATATCCATGGACAAACCCTATTTGAGCACACTCTAGCAATATTTAGCACATCCAAGGTGAAATGTTAATTCCTCTCTATTCGCATCCGTAAACCTGAAAAAAAGTGAACTCTATAAAATGATAGACAATTGAGAAATCTTATTACCTGGGCCAAGAAAAGCATGGTTGGCCAATTGAGAAGAAGAATCTTTCCTTTGAATAATGGTGTTCGCAATTGCAGGGCGTTTGCTAAGAGCATCTCCAGTGGTACTCAGTATGGGAGACTCCAAAATTATTTTTCACATCCAAGTTCAGTTATTTACTCTTTTTTTTTGCAACCTTGCAACCCCACCCATAGAACTGAAACTGGGACAGCAAATGGGGGGCGGGGGTTACTAACAGCAAACCACCTTGACCAATCATTATGATGGACCAATCAAAAATACTGAGCAGCAGTCAAATCTTATATATTAACTAGTGGGTACCTGTGACCTTCACACACAATGTGAAGGGGGGGAGATAGGTGAAGAGGTCCGTTCCTTGGGAAAGGTAACCAGGGAAACAAAGGGGATCCCAAGTTCTAGTGTATTTTTTTTTTTTTTTTTTTTTCCTTATGTTAAGT
>Ga0209208_10003498_pt1 | contig 22450 bp, 26 predicted proteins | sample S1TSphfallax_3_FD_187694 | JGI IMG/M metagenome (GOLD analysis project Ga0209208, IMG submission 187694) | Host-associated microbial communities from peat moss isolated from Minnesota, USA - S1T2_Fd - Sphagnum fallax MG (SPAdes) (version 2) | ecosystem: Host-associated > Plants > Peat moss >...
CCGGGCCGGGTGGCGCCCATGTGTGTGGAACCGCGGGAGTAAATATTAAACCAAGTCGGTGACGAAGCCCGGTCTCCCCACGAAAACCCAGGTCCCGGGCCATAAACCAAGCTCTTTGCCACAGGTGGACCGGAACAGGGCCCGTGTGTTTCCGGGGCTGTCGCCGACACCGGCCCGGGTACCTGAGTTCGGTTGTCTCTCTCCTTTCCCTCTGTAGCTCAAGAAGGGAAGGGGCTGGCACGTTGCGTTCGCACCTCACAGTGTCCGAAGGTCACGAGCACCCACTAGTAAAATTAATGTAAACAAACATTAAGCATGGAGACAATCACGCTTTCACAAATTTCGACGCAGAACGTTGCAAACCTCAGCCAAAATATCCTTCCATCGGAGCGCCGTCATCTCCCCCATACCATTTGTATCCAAAGATTTAAACCCAATGGGAAAAATAAAAGCCACCAACACCTCCCTATTTTTAAAAAAAACCACACCCCATGATGAAATCCAATCTAATTCAATCTCTATGCAAAGATTTCAACACAAAGGGGAAATTAAAAGCGACCATTCTCCCTCCTTCTTTAAAAACAACCATACCCCATCAAATCATTCAAAGAAAGATTCTAACAATAAAACGAAATGCTCAAAAAAATTCGAATCCTAGGTCAAAGTGCTCCAAAATATACCAACCCTAGCCTAAATTACTTAAGCCAAATCTTCTTTTTGTATTGGAATAAAGCTTTTGTGACCTAAGGTCTGACAACCCGGGCTCAACTAACCAACCAATCAACCCAAGGACATACTTTCAATGGCCTACTGTCCCTCGGCCCTTAGGCTTTCAAACCATCATGCGCCATGTAAGCAGCCATGTCATTCTTGGGCTCTTGGGGATTGGGCGCCTGTGTAAATGCCACTTGGGCCCAATTTTGAGCATTCAGGCAATAAGAATGCTTCATTATGAGTTGGCCCATGGTGTAAAACGAGCCTAAGATATGGCCTCATTCGAATTTTGAAAGAAATATAAGTACATATCTGCATCCCGACGAGTGTCATGCGCTCATTTTTACTGGCTCCCGGCCCTGCCCGAAATTACATGACCCCTCAGATATTTTAGCACCCGAATTGGCGGCCAGCGTTTGCTACTACTTCTTACTTACCACCCAAACCCTAAAAGTACCCTAACTTCTACACGTCGTCGGATTAGACCAAACTTTAATCCGACGGTAACCGTCTATAGTTTGTCCGCATTACGTTCGCTTACCGCTACGCCCCCTCAAATTTCTTCCAATTGGAAAGGGAAAAAAGAAGTAATAGAAATAAAACAATCACTTGTCGTCGGATTAGACGAAGCTTTGATCCGACGGCAGCCCTCGACAGTTCGTACGCACACACCATTCTCTTAGAGCCCGTCAAATTTCTTCCAATTTAAATAATAGAAAAACCCCCAAAAAAAAACAGAAAGAAAGAAATTTTTATAAATAAACTAAATTATAAAAATGACACAATCTCCTGTCGCCACGTTGAGATAAAATTAGTCACGAGTAAAATCTCCATTGAATGGGTGGAAGCCACGTGCCACTTTTTTGGTGCCCAGCCAATCACATTAGAGCGGGGCTAGGTTAAACCTGGTGGTAAATAAGTAAGAAAGAGAATGCGTAAGTAAAACGCGTCGTATATGTTCTACACCTCCTTCCTCGTCGTTGTCGTCGTCGAAGCTTCTCGCACGCACGAACTAGGTGGAGTAGGATTCTTCAGAGACGCGGTGACGACGTTCGGAGAAGGAGGAGCTTTTCTGTGGATTTTCTTCTCCGATTGTGTTCCGTCTTCCCGATCCTTCGAGTTTATTGTCGCCAGGTGCGTGGTGGTGCCAGGATTTTTTTGGGGGAATTTTTGTATCTTTTTCGGAATTTCTTTTCGCGTTTGTGCTGAGTGCTGTGTGTGCTACGGTCGGGGAGGAAGTGCTCTGGTGGTTTTGCGGAGTTTGGAGTGTCTTTCGTTCCTTCCTGTACGGATAGCGCAAGTTTTACATGTGCATTTCTTAGTTTGGACTGTGGTTTTTGCTTATTATTGTGTTGTAGTGTGATAGACATATCTGTTGTGGAAAGAATCGACGTGATTAGCTTTGGTTTCTCTTCTCTTTTTTTTGCACCAGTTTTGAGCATATGCAATCATCATAATAGCGTTGTTCTTGAGCTTTCTGGTTTTTTTTTGTGTTCGTTGTTGATGCTGTTATTAAACTTGGTGCTGTCTCGATTCTTTCTCCGCAGTAAACATGGTTAATCCAAAGGTGTTCTTCGACATCACTATCGGGGGAAACAAGGCTGGGAGGATCGTCATGGAGCTATACGCCGACACAACTCCGAAGACGGCTGAAAACTTCAGGGCCTTGTGCACTGGCGAGAAAGGAGTCGGAAAGCTGAGGAAGCCCCTCCACTTCAAGGGCTCTAACTTTCACCGTGTCATTCCTAATTTCATGTGCCAGGGTGGTGACTTCACGAACGGCAATGGTACCGGAGGCGAGTCCATCTACGGAGCAAAGTTTGCAGATGAGAACTTTGTGAGGAAGCACACTGGGCCCGGGGTATTGTCTATGGCTAACGCAGGCCCTGGCACCAACGGTTCTCAGTTCTTCCTGTGCACCGTACCAACCCCGTGGCTGGATGGCAAGCATGTAGTGTTCGGACAAGTTGTCGAGGGTATGGATGTGGTGAAAGCCGTGGAGAAAGTGGGATCCAGCAGTGGCAAGACTTCCAAGACTGTGACCATCGCAGACTGTGGCGAGCTGTAGAACATAACTACGTATTGTGTAAGAACACTCTTGTGCAGTGTGTGCGCTGCTGTGACGTGACATGAAAAGAGGACCCTTTCGCTGGTCAGCCATCTCAGAGCTTTCCATGCATATCATGTGAATGTGAATACCATGAGGGACTTTTGTTTTTTCGTCCTGTGTCTTGCTTGTTTATCTGTTGATCATTCCTTGGTTTTGGCATGCATACCTGTGTATGCTGTGGACTTCGCTTGCTTTTGAAGCTAATCCTAGCGGTGACAGCATTTTCAAGTCTTTTTGCTGCAAGTTCTCTTGCCCGTGCAAAACACCATGTGTATCCATTATCTTGAGCCCCCTCCCCAACCTCATTGAAACAAAAATGGTTGGATTTCGGCAGGAGATGTCCGGTAAAGAAATGTGTTTCCATTGTCAGGAGAAATGCTATGTTATAGTCTCGAGGTATGGTTGCAAGCATGGCTGGTAATGTAACAAATCCTAATACCCAGAGGTTAGTTTCATTAAATTTATCGAAGAAAAGTTGGAAACAGGGATGGAAGATTCTCTGCTGGTGGCGGTTCTCTTCAAAACTATGAGCGTCTCCACCCCATAACTTTAAACACCTTTATTTTAGAATAAAATGCCGTTTAATGATCTCTCTCCACACCCACAAATGTCATTAAAGTTCTTAAAACATTGAAAGACCATATAAGTGCGTCTTTATATCTGGACGAATAATTGGCACTGTCCAAATCCATAGTAGAAAAAAGCTTTTAATGGGGCTAAATAACCACTGCGAAATGGAGATTAATACACGAGCGGTGCACAATTTACAATATCGTGCTGCAAGGTTTAATGAAAAGGGGTGTTTGCCGGTGTGGGGTGGGTGTGCTCTAAGAACCCATAACGATGGCCTTTCAATGTGAACAAAGGACTGAGGTACACCGGAATGCCTTCGCCATTGCGGCATATTAATTCCTATACTGGCAGTAAAATTTAAAATTGTCACTCCTGAGTAATAATTCGCGTTTTGGCTGTACAATAAAAAATTCCTGTAATTTGGGCACTTTCAAAGACCCACACGCAAATCCCGTAAAAGCCAAATGAACGTGTACACTAGATAGGAACAGGGTTTATTAAATTTCTGGTATTGTGGGCAAATGATGTTGGAAAAGATTGGCAATTACTGAAAATAATCGAATTATAGCCTGAATGGTAAACATGTTTCAGTAATCATTCACCAGAGGTTGTATTCAAATTCAGATACTGTATTTATATATTCAGTTCTGTCTCCCTTTTGTCTGTTCTGTCCAGTTTTTAAATGGACAGTCCCGAAGTTGACTTTATTTGGGCCGTCCAAGTAAGTCACGGCTAATCAAAGCTTTGATGCCAGAGTGAGCAAATAAAAGCACTCTTGAGACAAGTGCACCTAGGTCATGAGTTCTGAGCGGTGAGCCATGAGCAGCATTGTAAACACATGCTCATAAATTGGTACAATGTCATCCACGTTCGTCCATATGTTCATGTCCAGCCAATTATTACATCCCACATTCCTTCATAATCAATTTATCCATCATCATTTGATCATACACATGTGCATGATCCCATTCATGATATGAAAAGAAAAAGCATATGAAGCCTTTGAAATCAAATCATTTGCCAAATTATATGGGCTATATTGATGAGGTATAAAACAAAAGTTATAGCTAGAAATGTATATAAATGATTTCTTGTAATATGGTCTATTCCAAGAAAAAGCTCATGAAATGTTAATTGATGAGCTCGCACTCTATCTTTATGTTATGAACGTAAACTTCATTCAAATTCAATGTTGGTTGGTGGAAGAAGAAATTGATCTTTGGATCACAACTCAATCTCTTGGCAAAGATGAAATACAAATGTTTGCACATGACATATTTTCCTTTCTTTACAATAGAGGAGGCCAACATCAAAATGAAATCAATGTAAGTACAAGCAAGTTAACAATGTATTGTGACCTTGTAAACACTATAGTGTAACATGGAATTGGTAGTTGAAACTATTTACACACATTGTTAGGAAAAGGATATTTCTTACTTAGCAAATTGGTATGTAATAGACAAAGTGATTTGACAAGACTAGGCATTACTACAAATCGACTTGACAAATTGCAAAGCGACTTGACGAAGTAGTAAGTATGTAAAGAAATTGAAATGTAATGACATAGTGAATAGTGACATAGCTATGAATGATCTTTTGTGGACTATTTGCATACACCTAGAAATACACCAAAACTTGATAAATGGAATGTTTTTATTGACAAGTTTAAGAGTATGCCAAAAAACATACAAGAATTAATCCTTTAAAAAAATACATGAAGGTACTAAAGTTTGGTGTATACAACTTTGCACACTCATTATTGGCACTATCAAATTAGCAAAATATAGAAGATGGTTGCAAGTATTGGTTTGTTTGCTAACATTGGCAAAAATCAACAAAATTACTGCAACAAACTACAAAGTAGTATTTCGGGATAGGCATGAATATACTAAACCCAACATCAATGCTTTAGTATAAAAATGGATATCTTGTGATATGTTTTGGACACCTAGAGTTCTAAGGTCTGAATATACCATTAAATTGACAAGAAATGAGGAGTATCATTCTGAGAGAATTGAGGAAAAAAAATTTGTTACCAAATCCTTATGAAAAATTGTGAATGAATGTAATGTCTATAATAGTTATATGGAGAATGTTGTATTGAGTCTATGACGAATAAAAAAAAAGAACAAGAAAAAAAAAAGATTACGAAATTGGAGACGGCAAAACCATGAAAAAGTTTTAAAAGCGGCTATTTCATCTCAACCGATTGAAACACCAAAAATTGAGACACCAAAATTATGGAGAGGATTGAGTTGTTATTTTAACCCACCAACTAATTATCAAGTACTTGCTCCATTACGAAGTGAAGATGTGGTAACAATTGCACAAGCTACTATGGTAGGAACTAAAGAAGTATCACAAACCTCAAGTGAAGGAACTAAACAAACTACTCAATCTAGTTTGTCGAATATAGAAGATGAACAAGTACATATTGAAAAAAATTCAAATTTAAAAACCCCATTATTGATTTTTCCGACATTTGGAACTCTTGAATTAATTATTGAAAAAGGATGGCTAGTTTTTCTGGAAAAAAAAAACAATAAATGAACCCTAAAAGTTGGTGAAAGCAATAACAATATAAATATATTTGATTATAATTTATTGGGTTTATTTGATGAAAAAGTATTTTCAACCATATACTGATTTATTCTCCAACTAAAGAAACAATAGTGACCACATCAATTGTTACATTGAGTATGTTTGTTCCACTTATCATGGCTTTGCCAACTGCAAATGTGTTGCGTATCCAATTACCCAAATACCATGATAATGATGATCTAGTGTTTCACCTTTGACAATTAACCAAAATATGTGTTACAAATGGAGAAAATATTCTTGGTCACAAGTTGCAATATTTTCCAAATTCATTGCAAGGAAAAGTTGTTAATTGGTTTGCAAGGTTTGAAACAACCTGGCCAGTAGCAAGGGATGAAATACAACGAGCTTTTATACCAAGATTTAGTGAAGTTCAAAGTGAAGGGAAAGCAGTTGCCATTTTGCACTATGCAAAGTAAAAGAAATATGAATTAGTAGAAGAATATTATGACAATTTTATAAAACTATGTGCATCAATTCCACAACAACCTGATGATATTTATCTGGGAGAAATTTTCAAAAAAGGATTGAAAATTAAAGTGAAAATGGCAATTATTGGTATGCCACGAAGAACTTTGGTTAAAGTGGCAAAATCAACAATAGCCATAGAATAAAAAATGTTAATAAGAAAAAAAATTATGGCAAAATATTGTCAAGATTTCGATAGTGATGAATTTGATGAGTTGGATGATGAGGAACAAGTTAAATCAAAAAGAAAAGGAGGAAACGTTCGGTTTGACATATATAAAAAATGTGTATATTGTCAAATTTGTTATAACGAGGGACATTTTACAAAGGAATGTAAGCTTCTGATAAAATTTTGTCAAATTTGTAAAAGTGATAATCATAATATTGATCAATGTCACAAAAAGTCAATGGGTGGAGATGTCCAACTAGAGAGATTGTACTACTGCATGTGGTGCAAGTTGAGGCACTTGTAATTTAAAGGAATAAACAACAAAATTATGAAATATTTAATAACGAAAAGGGATATAGAAATTAGTCATATAATTCAAGGCCAAATAATCAAAATTGGCAAGGCAATCGAAATAATCAACAATATCAAAATAATTGGTTTAACCAATTGAAATATAACCAAAGCAATGGATTTCAACAAAATGACACAAGGTGTTTTTGTTAAGGGAATAGTTATTTGTTTTAATTATTAGTTAGTATATTTCTATTTACCTAGTTACTATTATAGGAATTACTAGCTAGATTACATAGATTTTTAATCACAATTTGAATTTGAATAGAACATAACATTGTTTTTTTTAAGGAATATCTTGGGAGAAGAGGAAGAGATGACAATCATTGTATCATTATAAAACATGGAGCTTTAATGGAATATGAAATAAATATACTTTAATTTCTTGAAAGCTTTGTTTTCATAGCCATAATTTGTTGTTTTGATGTTTTTAAAAGCATACTTTCATTATTGGATTTTAATTCTAAAACTAGTTCTAAATAGATTTGAACGAGCTGATTTTGCTAATATTAGTATCATTGCATTTCAGTCCAGATTTGAAACCAAAATATGTAATACAGATTCTATATTTACCATGTGGTGACCATCTTAGGGTCTAAATTTTGAGTGAATTTCATAATGTTGTTTATGTCTTGTTGCTAAAACTTTTGTTTCTATAGATAAATAATGAAGTTCAAATTTTTTTTTTGCATTTTTTTTCAAATCTTGATCATAATGTTTTGTTTAGGATGCAGATCTAAGCAAAGTAGCTAAATGTGAGGATTTTGTTCTAATGTAAAAGTTTGTTCATATTTGCATTAAGATGTGGAAATATGGAAAATATAAGTGTAGCTAGAAGTTTGAAAAGACAATTAGTTCACATTGTATTACATGAACAAGTGGAAAATGGCATTGCCATTAGCAACAATTTGAGTGCAAATCTGGTAGATTACCGGTTTGAAACACCTAGAAGAGTTTTTCAGACAAAACAAAAACATTTGTGAATAGAAGATAAACTTGTAGGCAATAAAACGCTTCAAGCAACACCGATTATTTTTGGTGAAGTGCAAATTGGTGAAGCACAAAGGCACACCAATAGTCTATTGTAAAATTCCAAGAGGGAAGAATGTTAGATTAAAAATGAAGACTCACAAGTTGAGTTGAAACAAAGGAGTCGGGAATTTGAACCTCAATAGATAATTGTGTTGGAATCAGCAGATTTGATGCATCAACATAACTCCAATACACTAATTCAAAAACAAGAACAAAAACTCAACATGTCAAAAAGGGAGGAAGTAGTACCAAGGTACAAATTTGCTTCACCTCCTTATTATCGAAATGGTCAGGAAAACGAAGAGTTTGAACAAAGAATTTTGAATTTTGAACCTGCGATTCATTATGTCATTGAGTAAGAACCCACAATTTAGGGTATTAGAATGTCCAAAAGAGTTGAACCGGTACTTATAACTAGACAAGAAACTATAATCTTACCAAAAGCAGAACCAATAGTAGCAAAACATGTTCTCATGGCTATAAAAGTGAGGTGTAATGAACCCAAATTCAATCAACATAATGGAAGCATAGTTAGAGAAGTTCCAAGGGATTTGAGTAGAGGGATTCACAATGTGAATAAAGTTCCAAAACCAAATTATCTATGTTGCACATATTGCCATTAGATTGGACATTAGATTAATGAATGTCCATTTATTAAAGATAATGTGAGGCAAGGATTGGCTGAACATTTCTAGAATCTAAATCCATAACCTACAAAAGTAAAAAATCACAGACATGTTGAATTAAAGGATCTGTACCATGACAGGGTCAAAATTCTAAATAAACTTTGAGAACAAATTTGGAGAGAAAACAAAGTGCGAATGAAAGTTTAAATTATGACAAATGTAGTACCTATTTTTGTAGCTCTTATACCAAGTCTATTACATCAAAACAATATCGGAGTTACCTATGTAAGAACTTCAAATTTTAGAATGGAATTAATAAGATACGTGCCATTATATTTTGTGGCAATGCCCCAGTCTATAATTCTCCTTAACCAAAACCACTAGGACTTCCAAGACATTTTGGATTGCCAATGGTGAATCCAAGCAAACCACCATTACCACCAAATAGACCTTATCATCAACCATTTAACTATCCTGAGTATGTTAAGGATTCTGACCTAGATGTTCATGTCAAAGTGTTTAAAGTTGTTATTAGAGCTAATAGTGAAATAGATGATGCAAAAGTTGTTAATATGTTCAGTTTTACCCTTAGAAATATTATGTCTAACTAGTGTAACAATTATATGGGAGATTACCCATATTGTACTTTTGCAGAATTGTAACTAGCTTTTTATAAAAAATATAGAAAAGTTCAAAATGATGAACAAGTTTACTTACAGTTGAAAAACATGAAGCATAAGAATGAAAAAGTGGAAGTCTATTATGAAAGATTATTGATGTTGGGCAATAGTCTGCAACATAAAATAATAGATAGTTTTTTAATTATTATTTTTAGATCTGGATTACAACCATATTTGCATGTAACAACAACAGGTACGAAGAGAATAATTCTGCAACAATAAGGAAGTAACTTTGGTTAGTGAAAAAGGAATTTTTGAAGCAAAGGCCATAAGCAATATGTTAGTACCATTACCTTAAACAATCCTAGAGAAAACAAAAATGTATTATACAAATTATCACAAGACAAATCATAATGTTGAAACATGTAGAGTCAAAATAAAGGAAGACCATGTTCCTACATTTTTTGAAATTACTATTCAACATATTAAAATAAAGAGGCCTATGAAGTATTCCTATCATGTTTGTGATGACACTGGACATAAGATCATAGATTGTCCTAAGTATAATGATATGCAAAATATTTTTAAGAACAAAATAGTGAAGCCAACAAAGAAATAAGTTGTGGTAGAACCTAAGGTTTCAAATCCTTCAGTCCATATGGTGGATGTGAATATGGCCATCACCAAGAACAAGGTCATTGAAGAAAATGTGTTTAAGGATAAATAACCAATAAAGAAAAAACTTATTGTTGACTAGGAAAAGGAGTAGAGATTATAACAATCTTTTGTCAAAACTATACATGAGATGCAAGCAAAAGACCCACCACAAAATCTAATTCCAAAAGAAAAAGCACAATGGAGTAAAAGTTAGGCATGATTGCCAAAATATGAGATGTCCACAAAACCAATTGTTTGTTAATCCTATCAACAAAGTTATGTCTATGGAACAAATATTCCAAGATATTAATAAACAAATGCTATAAACTACCTATACTTTGAGGTTAGATCAATTGCTAAAGATAGCACCAGATTTTTAAAGGTATATGTAGCAAAAATTGAAGCCAGAAAAACCTAATATAACTACTAAGTAGATATTAGAACCTAATGTAACCATAGTGGTTGAAACACATTCTAAATTAGACATAGCAGTTATAGAGGTAGATAACCATATGGCAATTATCCAAATATAAGTTGGGAAGAACATTGTTGACAATGTTTTAAAAGATGGAGAGGCAAGTGTGAACATTATATAAAAAAACCTCAAAACAAAATTAACTTTACCCAAACCAAAACTAACTCCATACCACCTTAGAATGGCAAATCAATGTATGAGACCTAAGAATCGTCAGAAATTTGAAGATTCACATACACAGTATTCCATATATAACCATATTTATTGTTTCTAAAAAATAATGTGGTGGATTTTAATTATTGTATGCTACCAAAAAGACCTTGGCTCATAGATGCAAAGGTTACACATGTTTGGGTAATAATGTCATTATTGTTCAAGGTAATGGAGCGATCAAAACAATATCAATTAGCAAGAAATTAGGATCAGAAACTAGATGGCCCCAAAGTATTTGTTTGTTATGACTTGATGGAAGGGTTAACAAATGAAGAAGAAGATATGATCTTTGAGACATAACCATAATTGTTTTCAATTGGCACAATTACACTCTTAAAGGAAACGATTCATTATTGAATGTCAGAGCGTTAAAAATTAGAAGCATTGAAAAATTTTATCTAGAGCAAGGGATATCATATCAAATAGTTACAAAAGTGGTGCCTTCAATAGTGAAGTCAAAATACTTTTGTGTCAGACCAAAAGTTTCATTGGATGACGAGGTTTATCCATAAACCTATTACAATCACAACCAAGATGATATTCAAGTGAATGAGACGCCAACAAAAATATAGGTACATAATCTTTAGATGCCATGTTGGACTTTGATTGAAGAACAACAATTTGTTAAGTTGAATTTTGACACAAAGGCAAATCCACAAGAGATAAAGGTTAATTCATTATTGACAAAGGAGAAGACTGAAAAAACTTCAGATGTTATTTAAGAAGTTCAAGGATGTGTTTTCTTGGACTTACAAAGATCTGAAAGGCATACCTCCAACATTAATTCAACACATAATAGACTTAGATACTTCAATTCTAGTAGCATATCAAACAAGGTACAAATTGAACCCTAATTATGTTGCAATTATCAAACAAGACATTAACAACCTATTAGTAGTTGGATTTATTCAATTAGTAAAAAAGGCTACATGGTTATCACCCATAGTGGTAATTTTTAAGAAGAATGGAAAATTGACAATTTGTGTGGATGACACGTCTTCAAACTCCTCGAGAGACCCAAAGGTGGGTCCCAGATTGAAATAACAGAAAAAAAAAAGTTGGGGCACGTTCCTTAATTTACAACACTTTGGGGGTAGGAGGGTGTGTTGGAATTCCAAGATGGGATTAGGATGAACTCACGAACAAGAGTTCAAGATGAAGTTAACTTGCAAAACCAAGAAAAAAGGGCGGTAATACAAGCTCAATAGAAGTGGTGCAACAAATTTAGTAGGGACAACTTCAAACAAAAGTTTTACACAGCCCACAACCTTTGGGAGTAGTCACCATTCCCCTCCCTACATTATACTTTGTGCCTTTTTGCGGGGACTATGTCCAAATGTCATTTTCCCCTAAGACTCCCAAATGAAAGTCCCAAAATTGTCCCAAAACTTTACATGCTTAGATTTTCTCAAATCAAGTCTTTTTTGAAAATGTAAAGGCAATATCATGTCGCCCTCAAAAATATCTTTCCAACCGTGTATAGCACGCCCCAATCAAAGCTCATTCGACCCCTATTTTCAATGGGTTTGTGGTCGAAAGTCAAATTCCCATTTTGACTCCCATCCCCTCTTTTGATCATAACTCATGCAAATAAGGTCTAAATGAACAATGTGAGGGCATTATAAGCATCTACGATTCAAGACCTTTCTAATGGTATCACCTACCTCTCCAACCAAGGTTTTGAACATTCGCAATTTCCACATGAGTGCAATTCCTAAAATGGGAGTGCAATTGGGAGTCATTAAGCTCCATCCCTTGCATTCTTCCCCATTTGTGAAAGTGTGTTTCACACGTAAACACACTTTCTTGACCTCATGCACTTCACACTCGATGTTAAAGTGTGTGACAATGGATTTCAAGAAATTCAATAAGGTAACAAAAAAAAATCCTTATGCTTTACCATTTTTTGATGAAGTACTGAACATTGTACCAAGGTATGAAGCCTATTCATTTCTAAATGGATATTCATGTTACCATCATATTTTTATAACCCTTAAGGATATATCCAAAATAGCTTTTGTCACATATTAGGGAGCTTTTGTTTGCATGGTGATGTCGATTGGTGTCGAAAATGGGCCACCAACTTTCCAAAAAGTAATTAGTAAAACCTTCAAAAAGTATTTAGACTAATTCATGAAGATATTTTTGGATGACTTCAAAGTTTATAGTGATATGGAAAATCACTTGATGAAGTTCAAACTTTACTTTCAAAAGTGCAGAGAATATAAAATTAATTTTAACCCCGAGAAATGTGCCTTTATGGTATTTTCAAGACTGATTTTAGGGTTCATAATTTCCAAGGAAGGAAAAATACCATACCTTAAGAAGGTTGAAACAATAACGAACATACCAACACCTATTAATTCACAACATATTTAAATTTTTAATGGTATGTTTCAATTTTATAAATGTTTCATAAAAAAAAATTCCTTTATCATGGAACTAATTACTAAGTTTAACGCACCCCCAAACTCCTCATAAGACTCAAATGTGAAAACAACGAAAGAAAAAGGAATGGGGATACGCTCCCTAACTTGCAACATTTCAGGGGTAGAAGGGTGTGTTGGAGCTTTGGGATGGGGACTAGGATGAATGAAAAGCAAGTTAATTATTCACACGGACTTACACAAACTAAACAACAAGTTGGTTAATGCATAGTTGGAACATTTTTAGTGCATGGATGAGCCATTGGCACACATGAACTCACAAGATTCACCATGGCCGAGACTTGGGGAAAGCCACCACCCCTTATAGCATTCTTTATGATTAGTCACGATGCCTACATCCAAATGTCACTTTGTCTCGGGACTCCCAAGTTGGGAATTCTGAAATTCCCGAAATTGAGACTTTTGGCACTTTGGAAGGCTATAACTTCTTGTGAAGACCTTTGATTAAGGTGAAACTAAAATAAAGTTGTAGCCCTCATCAAGAGCTTTTTAACGATATGTGATACGCAACCTACACACAATCAAATCAGGAAAATTTCCGACTTTTAGTAGTTAGAAATCAAATTGGCAATTTGATTCTCGACCCTTCTTTTGGCCATAACTTCTGTTTTAAATATTCAAATGGGTCATGCAAGCCCATTTTAGATATCTATATCTCAAGAAATTTCCAATGGTATAAGGAACCTTTTTAATCCAATGAGTTTTGACCCCTGAAATTACTCTCTAAAAATTCGAGAGTCCATTAGGACTTCAACTCCCAAAGAGTGTGGGTTCATTCCCTCACATTCTCCTACACTCCCATGAGCATGAAATGTGACTCCCATGTCTCACTCTCGGTTTACACCTTTGTAAGCCTTTGCTTTGGTCATGAGCCCAAGGTTAAGGTTGCAACAAAGTTGAGGAGGAAAAAAAAACCTTTTTATTTAGACCATTGAATGTTAAAAAGCTCGAGATCATGTCAAATAGAAATACATGGAAGCACCAATTCTAATCCTCCATATTGGTAATTAGAGTTTTGTATCATTGTTGGTAATAGGTGCAATGTTAGCACATAACCCAATTGGTAAATATGACCAATTTATAATATATGCTTTTAGATTGCTTAATAAGGCAAAACAAAATTATACAACTACAAAAAATGAAGCCTTAGTAATGGTTTATGTTTTGCATAAGTTCAAACATTTCTTTTTTGGGAATTTTTTTTTTTTATGTAGACCATATGGCTTTGGTGTACTTGGTCAACAAACCATAGGTGTTAAAAATGATAGCAAGATGGTTGTTATTTTTGGAATATGAGTTCATAAATAGTTTACAAACTTGGTGGAACACATGTAGTTATCGATGTTTTATCCAAATTGCTAATCATTTTAGAACCATTGGGTGTCCCATATCAAATTGTGGATGCATCATTATTTTCTATATAACCTATATAGATGCAAGAAGTAAAAACCTATTTAAAAATAGGTCAAATGTTAGAAAGTCTAAACCTAGCTCAGAAACAAAAGTTGGCCAAAAAGGTAGAGCTTTTCATTTTGAAAGATGGAATTATGTATAAAGTGGGACAAGACAATAGAATGCATAGATGTTTGACCACCTCAGAAGCATAGATTATTTTGAAGGAGCTACATGAAAAAGTCGTTGGAAAACATTTTGTTACAAATATTACTGTAAAGAAAATTCTGGATGTAAAATATTGGTGGCCAACTTTATTCAAGGATACTCATGAGTTTTACAAAAGTTGTGATAACTATCAAAAAATTAAAGGAATCAAAACAAAAAAATTGGCCAAATTGGTAACAACATTTCCAAAAGAACCTTTTATGAAGTGGGGTCTAGATTTTATAGGTCTAATAAAACCAACACAAAGTTTAACAAGAAAGAAATACATTTTGGTAGCTACAAATTATGCAACCAAGTGGGTAGAGGCAAAGGCACCTAAAACTAATATTGTAATAGTTATAGCCATATTTTTATATGAGTATATTATCACCAAATTTGGATGTCCATTGACCATAGTTACAAATTACGAAGTACATTTCATCAATGACACAATAAAACATTTAACAATATATTTTTTGTTAAAGCATGTTTGTTCTACTACATATTATCCACAAGGAAATGGACAAGTGGAATCTACTAATAAAGTCATTGGTAGACTATTGACCAAGTTGGTTAATGAGAAAAGAACAAGTGGGATGAACATATGTCTACAATTTTGTTTCCATATAGGACTACTTACAAGGTGGCAACATGTCATACACCCTATTAGTCTATGCTTTGCATCCTTTAATGCTAACAAAATATGTTATGTTGACTATTAATGGGGACCATAGAGATGCAAAACCAACCAGAATGCTAACAACTAGAATTACATAATTGGAAAAGTTACAGGAGAATAGATTGGAAGCTCAAAACAATGTGGGAACCAACTAGTGGAACAAATTTATGTGGAATCAACTAAAAAATACTAAGAAGAAGTTCCAATTTGGAGATTATTTCTTATGTTTCCCAAAGGAAAAAAACACATATGGGCAAATTCAAGAAAAGATGGTTTGGTCCATTTGGGGTATAATATTGCTACCTAATAAAATAAAAAATTTGTTTTTGTTAACAATTTTGAACCAAACCTAATATTGGTCAATGTTAATAAGTTGAAACCATACACATATGTGGATTAGACATTGAAGGGGATTTAAAGTTTAAAGGATTAGACTATATTAGTTTTGGATCAAAGATCCTCTAAAATAAAAACCACATGGAAAAAACATCTGATGAAAATTCAAAAGATAAAAAAAAAACACATGGTGTGTGCAACAATCGTTTCAACTCTTGTGGTTGTTATACCCACATCAAATGATTGGGTAACTACTATTCCAATAGGTTGTCTCCAAGTTTCAACAATTGTCGCTTCCGACATGATTGGTGAAGTTGTGTTGATTTGAAGTTGACAATGTTCCATTTTGGGGTTACCCATTGGTATCCTTTGTGGTGTAGAATGTGGATGAGAATACTCCTTTGGTTCTCTATTCCTAGTTTGAATATATGGACGAATCTATTGACTTTGTGGTCCCAATTGGCTTCCCAACTCCATGCCTTTCAATTTGTTTTAAACTACAAAATTTTGTGGTACCTACCTATTCATGTGGTTGATCCATTAATGTTCTTACCACATTTTATAACTCCACATGTCTAACAATACATGTTTTGATGTGAAAAGGCACAAAAGGACAATCCATGATTGCATGTCCTTCTTCCACACAAAATGTACATACCCTTGAAAGTAATCTAACCATCTCCGAATCCATTGATTCATGATCCAATGTTTCAATTGTGTACTTTGTTTGATCCAACTTTGGATTCCCTAGATGTGAATATGAATGTGTTATTTCATCCAACACATTCACGTGTGCGTCTGCATATTTAGACAATCATAGGTAATTTTCTTAAATCTCCTTAACCACATCGATATTAGTGTTTTCTTCCGCCTCCTAGTCTTTCATTGGTTTATAGTAAATTAGAGATGTAGACTAATACACAAACCTGGGTTGTATACCTCCTATAACATCCCTTCCTTAGCTAATCACTGACTCTAAACTTGAAATTTCTTGTGATTGATAAAGTATTGCGAAATCCCTATTTTGTCTTGATCTCTTTGACTTTGAACCATAGATTATGGCTGAGAAATATATTACATCCATTCATTTGGGTGAGTAGTTGACTACATCTTTCTTCATGGAGATTGTGATATGTAATTGTGCCTTTTCTAAAGACCCCTGATCCATATTTCGCACTGTACCACCTCTTGTGGTAGAAACGACCTATGCCCTGCAAGTTTTTCCTTTGTTTTTAAAACTCATTTGTCCAACATCAGATTCCGATATGGGGTTTTTATAAGCCTTGCATACTCTTCTCCATTTTCAAGCTTGTTTTTTGTTTGATTTCAATAATTTGCCCATTTGCCTCCAAGTCCAATTGTCGCTGTAAACTCTGAGTCACCATTTGATTCATCTTGTTTCATAATTTTGTCTTCAAAGTCTATAGATCATTTTGAAATTCTTACAATGTCAACCACTTAGACCTTTGATACTTTCTAAAATATGCCTTTAGATTTTGGATTGAAAAAAAGATTACTTATTAAAACACTTGCATCTATAGTATAACAATAAAATTTGTAAAAACAATTCTCATTACTGTAAAAAAACCAAAAAAGATTCCCCAAAAGATGGTTGCCAAATGGTAGAAGTGAAATTTAATTCGTACAAAATTATTCCACACTATTGTAACAACAAATTTGCACTTCACATGCATATATCCACTATTTCTACCTTAATTATCAACACACTTAACATTTCCATTCATTAAGATACCAAATTCATGGTCATTTCATATAACCAAAATTTGCACTTCAAAATACATTGTAAAAAACTCTATAAACAATATTACGATTCATTTCATCATATTATGATATTACAAATAATTCACACAACAATATAAACATAAAATCCACTACAAAAGTTTGTATTTATCTATATTATTGAAAACATGAATCAAAATTACAATAGAATCCCATGTTTTGTTGAAAAATAAAAAATGAAAAATGAAATATATGGTATGTCAAAACAAAATATGTGGTTTTTTACTACAAGTACCTAGAGCTCTTCTTACTCTTCCCAAAACTGTGTGTTTTAAAAAAATTCTCCTCTTTCCCATGTCTTCTTTGTTTGGGTAGTCCCAAATCACATCGTCATGATTTAAAAACCAACAAGAATTCAAAATTCAAAACTAACAAAGTTTTTTTTATCACTCCTTGTTCTAAATGCTTGTTCATCCAAAATCATGTAATCATCCAACCCCCTTAACTATTTTACTTTGACATTGCCAAATCTTGATGCCTCCAATTGATGTTAAGATCTTTTCTTTTTTTCACCAATAATTTGATACCTTCATGGTGAAAGGTGTCACTGCCTTCTTATAACATTATGAATGGGCTCTTGCAAGATGGCCCATGCTACTTCTCCCATAAAATGCAATATTACAATCACTTTCTTTAGAAAAAGTGGAATTGATTAGAAATTTGAACTTAGTTGAAAGGGTATGGTCATGGACAACAACCCTTGCATCTTTCACATACAAGACCAAAGGAACTACCCCATTCTCAAAGAAGATCTCAACCTCCTTAGAGTCTACCATTGTGATTAGCATGGAAAGATTGAAACTTAAAAAAATACTAACACGTTTTGAAAACAAACATGCATAGACTATTTTGCACATATAAAACAAAACATTGCGAATTGTTCTACTTTCCTTTTCAAAACAATGAAGGCTAACACATGATAAAACAATGCATATCGTGTGGACAATATGTTTAGATGGTAAAAAAATCTTGACTATTGAAAGCATTAATTATTTCTTGATTAATGGAATATAAGGTTTGGTGTTAATGAATGAATAGTTATGAACCTTGGAACAAGTGGACCATCAAAATGATTGAAGAACTTGTTAGGATCATGGCCATAAATATTTGTCAGTTTGTGATTTTGTTTTGGGACTATAAGAGGAGTTGCCATACAATGAGAGGGGGGAAAGGATAGACTTATTTTCATATAAGAAAAAATAAAGTAAATAAGGAAAGGTAAATACGGTTATATAAAGTAGAGTTAATGGACCCTTAGGATTTGTACATGAAGTTTTAAGGCAAATATAGGGGGAAATAAATGAATTAAAAGTTAGGGAATTGTGGCCTTCAATTTCATAAGAAATTAAGAGTGAAAGAAGAAAGAAAGGAAAAGACAACTATATCAAGTATAGTAGTTGATGGACCCTTGGGATTTGTAAGAGGAACTGGCATACAAAGGAGGGGAAAATAAATGGATTTAAAAATAAAAAGATTGTGGGGCTTTAATTTTAAAAGAAAAATATTCAGTAAGGAAGGTAAGGAAAAAATGACAGATTTAGAAGTTAGGGGATTATGGCCTTGAATTTCATAAGAAATTAAAATTGAATAAAAAAGAAAAAAAGGTTATATGACATAGTAGTTGAACTAGACTTGTGGGATTTGTAAGAGGAGTTGGCATACAAAGAGGCAGAAAATTAACAAATTTAAAAATAAAAGGATTGTGGGCTTTAATTTTATAAGGAAAAAACTAAGTAAAGAAGGAAAAGAAAAGACAACATACTTAAAAAGTTAGGGGATTTTGGCCTTTGCTTTCATAAGAAATTAATATTAACTAAAGAAGGAAAGAAAAAAATGGTTATATAAAGTAGTAGTTGATGGACCCCTTGGGTTTGTAAATGGAATTGCTTTGTATGTGATCATGCATAGTAAAATTGGATGAAGGAAATCCAACGTCTGCTGGTTTGGGTCAGGAAAAAGGTTTTGGCTTTACATAATTGCACACATTGTCATGGCTAGTAAAAGGTGCAGTAACATTGTGCACATGCAGAAAAGAATGTAATAAATATGATGTAACTGCTACTTAGTGTTTTTGATTGGCCCATCATAATGATTCATCTAGGTGGTTTGATATTAGTAGTCTCGCACTTATTGTTGTCCAAGTTTCAGTTTTATGGTTGGGGTTGCAAAAGAGTAAATAACTAAATTTAGATGTGAAAAAATATTTGCAAAGTCACATATTAAGCACCACTAGAAATGCTTTAAGACTCTAAGGTGTGGGATGAATAGCAATGTAAAAATATTGTTGATAATAATACATTTGATAATTGGTAGAACAATTTATAGAAAAATAACAATCTATCCTACAACTTTCCAAGCCTCAAAGTGGTAATCATGTTAATTTTGACTAGAATAAAATTTTATGTGTGAAATGTGCCATTTAACACCTTTCATGAAAGATTATGCCACCGATTCCTGGAAATGGGAGGATGGCATTAACTTATTCGAGTACTCAACCTTTTAAGGTAGGAAACTACTAAAAGACAAGAGTAAATGTTTAAACACGTATACTCAAAATGGAGAAATCACTTACTTCAAGGTCTTTGGTTGGATGGTTTCAAGTGGGCAAATGCTAATGCATGAGCCATGAAGAGTGAGCCATGAGCATTGAATACAATTTTATGAACTTGAATCATTAATAAATTGTCGTTGAAGGATGAATGGTGATGAATGTTTATGGATGAAATTGATTTTTTTTTCATTTTTGATCCAACTTTTAAAGCATTAAAAATGCAATACATATACTTGATTTTGCTTAGGATATCATATCATTGTTTTCAAGCCAAAAAATATGATAAAAATTTCAAACATGCAACATTTAGTAAAAAACAGAATGAACATAAAAGAGTAAAGAAAAGTTTTTAAGGTTCCAAAGGACAAGAAAAAATATTTGAAAACAACCAACATCAAATGAACCAATCATCGAGTATGTCCTATTTTCCTCTTCCACATTGAATCCCTCACATGATTTGCAAGCCTTTAAGTTAAAAATAACCTCAACTCCATGTAGATTAGAGATGTGAGAATATTTCTTTTGCTTTTTGGAAACCATGGCACTACCATGGGTGGTTTGAGAATCTAGCTTAATGGATTGCATAACTTTGTTTTCCATCCATGGAAGAAGGTATAAAATGGTGGGCTCTTTGGTATGTTGTGAATGATGAATCACAACCCTAGGCTCCATCATGTACAATGAAGAACTAATGCCAAAAAAAATACAATTGGAAGAATAGAAAAATATCACAAATACATGAACATTGAATCATAGAATGTATGGGCTTCCACTTATGCACTATGACATTGATGAAAGTTGGAATTTGTGAATCTTTTGAGGAGGAGGATCGTCATTGTCATCATCCTCATCAAGAAAATTCATGTGTTTTCATGGGCATAGGGTTGCTTGACTTATGCAATATAGATAAACATTTTGGACAAAGCTCCATGTCACTTTCCAAATCAAAAACATGTTGCCATAACTCTAAAGTAGCAAGGAATGTAGAATAAAAAAATCACAAAATGAAAGGAATGAAAGAAGATTAATAATGAGAAAAAGAAGATCAAAATTGGAACATTGATAAGTACATGTTTGTTGTTTAAAGGAATATGAACGTCAAACATATGGCCATAATAATTAAGGTCAAGGATAAGTGATTCCGATGGTGAACATGTCTCTGAAAGAATTTGCATGAAGGCAAAACTACGATCTTATTGCCATGCCTTAGATGGTGATTGCCTTGGAAGCATATCAACCTTGAGGTTGTTGTAAAGCACATCGATGTCACATGGGTATACAATAAAATCAACTTGTTTGCCAGTCTCCAAGAATTGGAGCTTTGATGTTTTTTTAGCATACACAAAAACATTGAACACCAATCTCCACACACAAACAAGATGTTAGGGTCAAATATAGAAAACACATTAATGAAATAAGTGTGATAAATTCATTAAAAATGGGACCAACATTGTAGTTAGATTCTTATTTTTAAAATTTTGGTGTATTTTAATTTTGCTTTGCATTTGTACAATGGTTTTGCTTCTTGTTATTAACAAGACTAGAATGTCTAGTTGAAACCTAAACACAAAGAAACTTGCATTAGTACCATGCATGGTTATATAACAAAATTATAATAAATGTAATAATGAAATGCAAACCATGTTTGAAGGCACGTGATATTACTTTCACAAAGAAAGCACATAATTATTTCAAATGAGGTGACATAACTCCAATGTCCTAATTAGTATCTTCAAGCATCCAGATGAAATGAATTGGGAAAATTTCAAAATTTGAACTTTTGTCATGGAATAGAAATGGAACAACAATATATGGGTGGGCAAATGCATGGTATGGTGGCTCAATGTTTATAGATAAACACTCCATAAAAGTCCATTAAGTAATGTTGAAATGGTCGGATATTGTTATATCATTAACTAAATAAGGGATTACGTAGTGGTTTAAATTAATAAACTCAACATGAAATGCAACCCACCTAGATATTTCAATGTCATTTGTTATAACAAATAAAAACAAAAAACAAAAAAAATCCACCATATAAGCCGCTTGTTTCAAATCATGAATATCTTCAATGGGAAAATCAACTTGTGTACCTTTTGGCAATTGTAGTGTCAAGGTTTGGCATGCTCAATATAACTCCAATTTTGAATGAAGAATAATGCTTTTAGGAAGGTCCAAATACCATCCTCCTCCATCTAGGTGGGCATGAACATAATTTGATATGATGGTGGGTGTGGTCCAAGGCGTCATTGATTTTGAGTGGGCCTAAAGAGAAATGATTTTCCTCTTTCGTGGTCTTGTTACCATTCAAGACCTTGAACCTTTGACACTTATCTTTGGCATCAACTTTTGAAATGGCAACATCATACAACTAAACTTGTGTCATTATTGGATTAATAATATTCGAATAATGAATTTTGATTTGTTCAAAA
>Ga0209208_10003499_pt1 | contig 22444 bp, 14 predicted proteins | sample S1TSphfallax_3_FD_187694 | JGI IMG/M metagenome (GOLD analysis project Ga0209208, IMG submission 187694) | Host-associated microbial communities from peat moss isolated from Minnesota, USA - S1T2_Fd - Sphagnum fallax MG (SPAdes) (version 2) | ecosystem: Host-associated > Plants > Peat moss >...
AAAATGTAGTGTCTCATTGCAACAAATGTGAATTGACACAGGTTTGTTGTGAAGTACTATTAAATCATCTTGCAGTGTATAGGGTCTTGGTATACAGCGTCATGTTAAATGTGTCTAGTGGATGAACATCTCATAAATGAGGATGATAGGCAACTCTTGGGTGGAAAAGAGGATGTATTTGGGGATTGATTTAATTTGAGGGATTTATTTGGAAGTCATCTGGTGATTACGGGTACTGCAATACAAGGTTTGCAGATTGTAAATTTGGTGTCTTGTGCAGAGTCTCTGACCTGTGAAATCAGGTTCAAGATTTTATCTTGCTTCCTGACATTCGTGTTCTATCATAGGTTGTCCTGGTGCAAGGTGTTTTAGTGTGCTTGCTGTTCGATCTTGTTATGTCTTAAGTGAGTTTGCTTATTTCTTTGTGCATTTGAGAATGGGAATTGCTATTGGAAGGTTGGTTGTGGGTAGTTGCAGGTTGTTTCTATCTTGCTCCCCTCTGTCAAAAAGCATCCATTATGTCAAATATTGTGTGATCCTGTGGTTGCCTCCATGTGGTGAGTGAAGAACAAGTAGTCCTTATCTTGCTTACTGGGTCATGGATCTTGCAGGTTGTCTACTCATGTTGTGTTACTGCTATCTGACCATGCCTTGGTCATGTCTTGGGACTTTAAGCACGGTTCTGTATGCATTTTGAGTATTGGAATCACTATTGAGGGGTGTGCCAACCGGGTGTGCCTACTAGGTGTGCATCACAGGTTAGATTTTTAATGAAGCACAGCTCTAGTAGTTAAGATTTTTGTGTGCATTGTAAGGATGGAACTGTTATCAAGGAGTGGAGGAAGGGAAAGATTTTATAAGGTAGTTGGCAATGTAGAGCTCCAACACTTTTTGGTGAGAGTTCCTTACCATCTTGTATGTTGAGAGTTCAACTATTTTTAAGGTGTTTGGATGATGGTTTTCATTCTGAATAAGTTATAACAGCAGTCATTTGAGAGGTGGGTAAGTCTTGTGGTCATGTATTTTTGGGTTGGATTCTGAATGCTTTAGGGGATAGTTATGTGTTTGTTGTGGCAGGCTGTAATTTGGGGTTGGAACCTTTGGGAGTAGAATAGTGAATACTAATCAGGCAGCAGACAGGTTGGAGGTCTACTTTGTGTACTTAAGCAATGTAGAAGGTATATCTTTGGGTGCTCCACCAAATGTATATTGGTGCTGTCTTTTATTGCATACTGATGTATACAGCTTTTAAATGGTGAAGTAGGGTTGAAAATTTTGAAACAAGGAGTTTTCTGTAGCAAAATTGATTTCCCTACTTGGCAGAGTGAAATATGGAAACTATTATTCTTAATTGTACAGGTAGTAGTTGTCAACGTCAACGAAGTGGGAGTTAACTGTGTGATGATTAGACAATGGGTAGAAGTTGGTCCATCCTGACCATATAGGAGAGTAGAGCATGCATTAGCTTATCACAATTTGGCAATTGCAGCCCTCTTGTGTAGGATGACTATAGGTAGAGGTTAGTCCATCCTGCCCATATGGGAGAGTAGGGGATGCAGTAGCTTGTCACATTCGGGTACTTGCAGCCCTTTTGTATAGCATGCAGTGACACCTGCTCATGGAAAGCCCATCATGATGGAAAGTGTCACACTATAAATACTCATAGAATAACCATCTGGTGCTTGTACATTGTAACTTCATAGTTGACCACAACTACCAAAATTCCAAACCAATTTATGCAGATGGGAATTGGATGGCCACAAGTCTGTGCATGAAGGTGCCATTCATCTCATGGTGCTTTTTTTTCCAAACTACTGCTTCACATCGGCTACTTGAGTGCCTTGAGACACTCATTTCCAGTGCAGAAATGTGAACTGTTTTCCATGTTGGATTGCATAGGCAAGATACAAGGAGTTAGTAATTCATGGCACTTTTTTTAAGGCACAAGATGTTCTGATAAAGCCAGTGCAACTCACACATTTCATTCTCTTGCATGCATATGCATTACAGTAGGATCCAAGGTAAAGTTAGAAGAGCACTTGGAGAAAATGATATTCCATTTTGAAAGTCAAAATAGAAGTGGAAAGCATTGTTGCATACATGCAATCACTCATTGTGTTCCTTGTGCATTACAGTACCATGGTCCTGTTGCAACTTTTCTGCCTGTGTTTATCACAACTGCAATCCAGAAACAAGAAAGCGAACCATATAAAATCCTCAAGACCAGGCGAAGAAGTGTCCATAAAAAAGAAAATGACACACATTCCACAATGACATCTTTCACGGCCCTCTAACTGACTAATAACAAGTCATACCTATGCAGAAGCTTGATTCATCACTAAATTACTGTAAAACCGCATATTGCACAAACTTTGCAGCCCCATATTGCATAGTCAATATGTTAGGCTAGCAATTGTCACACATCACATCAGACGAAGTGTACACTTACTGGGGAAAAGAACAAAATCAACACTTCCAAATTTGTAACTTATGCGCTTTTTGTATCATCCATCATCTTCATGCCTTATTGGTGGTAGATACTCAAATTTGGATTGAGATTGGTGGAGCAGGTGATGTGAATAAGTAACTGTAGCAATGTGAAATTTTGCACTAGAAATCACAGCCTTTCAACAACCCTCAAGAGCATGCCTCTCTACTTTTGCTGAATCTGTGGCTGAAAATTATTGATGGAAATTCACGCAGAAAAAGCCGAATCAATAATCGCCCTAGTCTCCTGTTGATGGACTTGAAAGCTTCCTGTTGCTGTGGTAGCTGATGTTGCACGGCCAATGAAATGAAGCTCTGTAAACTCCCGATGGCTACATAATTCACGAACTGCTGTCGCTAGTCGTGGTTGAACATATGTCCATGCCCCCATATTCTTCGGCTCCTCCTGGCCCACCATTTTCCCTCTGGAGCTCAATTTACCATCCGAGCTCTCCATAAAAATAATGATATCCTTAGAACTCATTTGATATTGCCTTGCAAAGAAAAACCACTTCATGTGTAAAAGGTCTATGACCGGACAGTTCTCCAACGATTGAAATAAATTCATCCTAGACAGCCTAAGCATTCCTGAATTTTCAGCGTTCCCTGTATTGATACCTTGAACATAAAGTTTCAAATATATACCTGGACCCATACAAGCTGGGCCTTTGGGTAGCGGTTGATCACCATAGCCAGACGGTCAAACGGAAATGGAGCAATTTGCTCCAACCGCACAATGGCAATGTCCCGCACTTTTCGACTCCGCCTTCCATTGCTTAGCAAATAAAATATCTGTTCAAGTCATGCAGAAATACTGTGCCCCTTAGTTCTTCAATCCCCATTTTCCTCTTCTCAAATCTGTGTTCTCTCACAACAAATGCATCCATCTCAGTGATTGAGAGTGTGAGATGACCTTTCCAGAACAGATAAGGAGCCTGCGTGCATCTTTCCGAGGAAGCAAGTCATGAGTGTTGCGCAAATTGTCTGCTGGGTCTCCATCCGCTATTACACGCCTGAATGGTTGACATCTTTTTTATACAGGAAACTAGAAGGCAGGTAAGGAGTTGAGGAGTGGGCTTCAAGGAATTTTGTTAAAACTTCTAGAACCCAAGGCCATGACAGGACAGTAGAAAGGCACATGCACATGACAAAACAATTAGAACAAAAATGGCAAGAACACAGGGAATTGCATTTGAGAATGAACACACCTAAAATATGTTCCAGTTACCATGTCAGCAAGCTTGGAAACACATGGCTTATGGTGGAGAAGATACTGCCATCAAACCAGATCACAATGTAGTTGCAAAATTAGGAACTTGACATGATCCATACTTTTAATTGTGTATGCAAATATTGCTAACTGAGCAAAGTACCCTCAGGATCTCCTCAAGTCAAAATTCCCACAAGGCTAGTAGCTAAAGTTCAGGTAAATCAATGAGTTACCTTTGGACTCATGATGACAAGAGGCTTGGAATATGGGCGATTCATCTAAAAGGAAAGCACAAGCATTTCAAATTAGACATGACAAAAGCACGTGTTATTTAAGATCTCATAAATTCAAGAAGTTCCAGTTGCAAGTGAGTGTAGCAAGCTCACTTGGCGTCGCAAGACATGGAAAAAGTTGGCTGGAGTAGTAATGTTGACGACACACCTGTCAGAGCCGGAACCAGAGATAGATGAATAATTTCAGATAATACCAGTCTGCTGGAAGAGGGAGGTTTTATAAGGATAAAAATGGCAACATACAGATTGTGGTCTTTTTCAGCATTACGACGCATCCATTGTGCCATGAACATATCCCAGTCTTGCCTGCTTAGAAATGTCAGAACACCACCTTTTAGATGTAAGTTCACCTCAAAATGTCTGCACAGGAATCTTCTCAAAGAAAGCAGAAGGGAAAAGGGAAGCCAAGCAAAAGAAGATGATGACAAACAAAAGGTCCATTGAAAAGAACAAATCCATTTTTGGAGAAGCTTCCTAGTTTGAATTGAGCATGTTGATTAGCAATCAAGGGATTGGCCTCTGTTATCTAAGGATGAATAAAAGATCTGAAAGACGGAACTGGAAATGCTGACAGAATACTTCAAAACTACACTAATCTTCAGCAACTTTGGTTCCTAGAATAGCTCAAAAAGATGTACAGAAAACCCATTAGCACATATCTTATAGATATCAATCTCACCGTTGGATTTGGTCTGCTTGTCCTATATCGAGCTCCTGCATCAAAATCTCAGCTCGTTCTGCATTTATTCCCTTCATTGGTTCTATCACTGCTTTCAAGTCTGCCTTAGTCAAGTAGCCTTTTCCATCTGCATCACCATAGCCACCTTTATCTGTAAGTTCTAGATTTCAAAGCAGGTTTGTAGAATGCACACTGATTAATGTCACTCCTCAAAGATAATCTTAACCAGTCATGATCATCATGACCTTTGCATTCATCTTCTTCATCTTTACTGCACTGATGGAAGACTGTGACCCAGAAAGAGCACACCTTTGTCAGCAGCAGTGAAGCCTGCCTCTATTTGGTGTTTGTGAAGAGGGCCAAATCCAGGCAGGTGGTCGGGATCATCATTGCAAAGCTGCAAATTTCCATAAACCATGAGCACCTCACAAAACCATCTGAAAGCTGGAGAAACAAAAGACACAAGCGAGAGGACCATGAAAAAAAACAATAGCACCTGCAAAAAGCGCTCCAGACGTCCTGAGCTGTGTTCTGGTCCTTGACCATCATACCCATGGGGCAGAAGAAGAACTAACCCTGTTGGTGTCATCCACTTCTCTTCACCAGATGCAATGAAGTTGTCAATTATTGACTGTGCATTGTTCGTGAAGTCTCCAAACTGCAAAAATAGGGGTTGAGTTGACACAAGCTCATGGGTATTGTGATGAAGAGAGAACCACCTCTTTAATCAGGTCCCAAGACTTCCCACCAATCATACAGGTACATATTACAATACAAATAGCACTAGTACAGACATCTTTACAAGAATAGAATGCATTATGCTTTGGCTTTCATCATACCTGAGCCTCCCATATGATAAGTGAGTTTTCATTTTCCAGGCTAAACCCATATTCAAAGCCAAGAACAGCAGCCTCAGATAGATTTGAGTTGCAAACAAGAAACTGAGCTTGGTGTCCGAGCCATACATTATTCAGCGGTATATACCTTGAAGCAAAATGGAGCTCAGTTTCAGTGACATAAATATGACATTTACAAGGAAGTTCACAATCTGCATAGCACAGTACCTATAAAGCTGTGGAAGCAAAGGTTTATGGTACAGTAACAGACCTTCTGGCTGTAGTCTGGTCATACAGAACAGAGTGACGCTGATTGAAAGTTCCTCGTTCACAATCCTGCCCACTGAGACGCACTGAAAAGTGACGATTTTGCTCCACTGTTTGACCCTTTGTTGGATCTGCATGCAGCAGCAGTGACCTTCCCACACAAACAATATATGTTACTGAAGGACCCTACAGAAGTTAATATATGATGCAGGAGGACCCAACAAACATAGTATGCAGGAGGCTTGTATGCTTAGGCATTAAACACAACACAATCATGCATTGACAGCTTCTCTCAAATCCTTTACGTCAGGATACAATAATAAAAACTTATATAGAACTAAGCTGCATAGGAAGATCTTACCCAAATGCCAATGCTTCTGCCATGGCCCAATCAATACCAACTCCACTTTCCATCATTTGCCATCTTGCCTTCAGAAGAGATGCAACCTGCAACTTGCACACCATTCAATGCAGGAAGACTTTACACAAACCTAGAGAAGTGCATGGATGTTCACTACCAAGTATCTAGAACATGGTGTCTGATATCAAAGAAAGATGGAAGCAACTTCAGATACTCACATCTGGATGCAAATTGAAGCCTGGTGGTGGAGTACTAATTGCACGGCCCTGCCACCCAAGAGACCAGTTGCCACATAGTAGGCTTAAGAACAGGCATTATAACAAACAGAACCTTTGCAAGAGTCTTACTTTACAGAACATGTACAGAAGCAAGTCCCAGGAGGCTGCATACCACTTTCTGCAGGGTCTCTAAATCCACTCCAGTTGGTTGGAGATATCGCTTTGAGCTTGAAGACCCTAGTGCTTCTCCTGAACTCCAAGATATCAACAAATCATCCCCAGAAATCTCTTTCTCTCACTCTCCCCCTCCCTCACATTCTATTGACTCGTGTGGCTGTCTGGAGTCCCCAAATTATTCCTCCTCAAACTTATCTGGTAAAGTACAAACTAGGAGGAGTGGTCTATGGCAACAGGCTACAGAGGCACAGTCTTACGAGCCCAGCCTCTCTCCACCACCTGCCACTGTACAATACCTTAGTTCTTTCTTTCTCATTCACAAACTAATGCAGGCTGCTGCATCATTATGGTTAAGATCAACACTAAGAAAACAATGTTACAACAAAGCTAGTTGTCATCCAAATGTTATGTGTACCTTGCCAATTGCTGGCTAGCCATTCATGTAAAGTGGGAGCACAGGAATCAGCTGCTACATACTCAGTCTCAAATTTGGTCTCCACTTCACTAGCCCACCTATCAATAATCTGTAAAATGTCATGTCAGACAGAAACCATCCTTGAGTTGGCAGTCAATGAATAATCATCTTAGGTTTAACAAAAACAAGTCTTCCTAAACTCAATAATTGGATGGACAACAATAAAGTTTTCTCCCAAAAGAAGAAATGAAATTATTGGCTTACAAAACACAGATCATACATCCTGTGAGATGATGTCTTCATTCAACAACTTCTGGGAATAAATTTGCAGAGCAGTGGGATGGTTGAGAATTTTCTGGTATGTCAAAGGTTGTGTCACTCTTGGGTCATCCTGTTAACATCCTCCCAAATTTGCCCATAAGAGCTTATATAGATCACACAAAACTCAATGTCACAAGGGAAGGTGAGTGAAAGATGCAATAGAGTAATCTGAAAGCCAAAAAGCTTGGACTCTTCCATGTCCAGGAGCAAGCCTGAAAGGAAATAACCGATTTGGTCCTGGCCTAAATCCTACCCAAGACCCTGGATGAGAGCTCATACTTGTTCATTGTGCCCATGCCGTCGATAACATACAAGATCCACAACCACATCTCTTTGAAATCTCTGCAGGTCATAAAAATATCATGCCTGTGACACTGACCTCTCATGCAACAAATTACATTGCCACCTTGCACTGTTTCATAGATCTGAGACCTTAGTCTAACCCATTCAAGACACTGAAAAAGATTCAATTTGACATATACACATGCAAATGCCCACACAAACAAGAAAAGGGTGTAGTACCTGACGCCAATCCACAGCCAATCGGCAACACTGTACCACTCCTTCTGGATCATCACCATTGCAATGAAATATAGGAGCTCCCACACCCTTTGGCATGAAACACATGAGCATTCCCCAAGGATCCAACACAACTTTCAGCCTTCCAGTAACAACAAGCAACTACTAATCACAGACAGCTTCCATGGATAGACAACACAAGAGTCCATTAGAGAAGAAAACCAGACTACCTTGGCAACATCACTAGGATGTGGTGAAGAGCGAGCAAGCTTTGGATCGGTTGTAAAACCAATCTGGTTATTGATTATCACATGAATGGTCCCACCTGTTGTGTACTCTGGTAAATCTGACAGCTTCAACACCACAAAGAGTACCAATTCACCGAGGAGAGTCAAAACTTTTCATCCACAAAACTTAGATGATTCCAATTCCAAATTCAGGGCAAATGAGATTCTTTGCATGCCTGCTGCTGCTGTGGGAACTAGAGGTCCTGAAGGAGGAAGTTTGTATTAAACATTTCTACTCAACTTAGATGATTCAAATTCCCTGATTCATTGCAAATGAAATTCTCTGCATGCCGTTGCTGTGAAAACTAGAGGTCCTGAAAGAGGAAGTTCATACAAAATATACCTGCATAACTTCTGCAGCAAGACCTAAACCACTAAAAGCTGCATCCCCATGCAGTAAAAGGCCCTGCATCCATTAGTCCCTGCCCAATCAGTTTCTTTGATTGGGTATACTAAACTGTCTCCGTGGTTGTTATTAATCTGTAGTATTTACAATCTGTTGATCTCTTTGTATCCTCTGCACATATCTTGATGTATTTCTGTTCATCACTTCATAGCCTAGAGGAATGTAAAGAAGTGTCAATTCTACCATCTGTCCATCCATATGGCCTTTCCAATTCATACTCCCAAACTCTTTTGCTGCAGCCTAGTGATTAGCAACAGAATTTAGACTTCACCTATTCATCACACCATAACAAACTCTTACTGGAGCTTGCTCCAGTTAAAGAAATCCTAATTGAGTTTCTTGGCTAAGATCCAGGTACATATAAGGCACAACCAAATGTTGACATTGTTTGGTACAAGCTCAGCAATATAAACAAATAGCTGAGATTACCATGTTCTGCTGTCGACTGTGATCTTGTTTGAAGAATTGCTTTGCCCTAGTCTTTCCCAACACCACTGGATCTACTGCCTCTAGATGGCTTGGATTTGGAGAGAGTGAAATTTGAACCTGCACCTTTGTGACACACATCTCATCAGCAATAGACACAAAGTTCAGTTAACTACTTCACAGCATTTCACACTTTATTGACAATAGTGAACAGTTTGCAACCCCAGATCACCTGATCCCCAGTGTTAATCCATGTGACTACTGTAAACCCTAGACTGTGATGATGAATACCGATTTGTCACCAAAGAACAATGTGCCCCGTGTTCCAAGATGATATTTAACATCTCCAACTCGAAGAAATTGATGGTCGCCTCCACTCTTGAATTCAGTCACAATGCTTCCCAGTGGCTTTGACAGGAGAGTATGGAGCACATTTAACCTCCCTCTGATTCAGCAGCCAAATAAGTCAGTCATAAGCATTGAACCTTAAGTCAAATAAAGGTGAAAAGATGGATGTAGATTGCATGCTATGCAGCAAACCATCTCACATGACATATGAGTTTGGAGTTTGATCATTCAGAGTGTTGCAACAGCCCCACTTGGACCCAATACAACATTGCATTCCATCAATGCAAGCATTTTGATTTTTCAAAAGAAAGTATTTCTGACAACAGAGTGAAGTCATTTTACCCCTAATGGAAGGGGTTTACAAACCCAGCACTTAGACCCCAAGAGTTGTCCTTCAGGCATGCAACTGAGCTTTGATAACTTCACATTTTTCTAGTTCTAGAAAATGTGGAGCTACCATATAGCAAGAACTGTTCAGCTACTATTGTCCTAGGGCAACAGCTTAAGAGTACTGATTGTTGCAGGGCAGTGTAGCTACTCTTTTCACTAATGGCCAGATGTTGAGAATGAAGGAGCAGGATAAGCATGAGTTTTTGTGGGAGAGGTCAACCTGTGCGACATTCCCAACTCAATTGCCTCTACTCCAGTTTCTGCAGCACGCTGCACCACCCATCTTACACAGCATTAGCCTAGATTTTCAATGCAGTTTATGAAGCCACATTGCTCCCTCACAAGGCTCTTGACTCGTTTCAGACCACAGCACCAAATTGAGATGACTTCCATCTTCAATATGTTTAACAGTAAATATCATGATCATTCAAGCCAACCTCGATAAGGGCAAAAAGCCCAGGAATTAAGCTTTCGCATCCTTCAATTCCAAATCGCTTAGAGGCCTGAAATTTTTTGGCAAGGAATCGCTCAAAGTAGTCTGTTTCAAGCAACAGCTGCCCAGTCAACAATTTCTACATATACTGCAAATCTTTTCATGCCAACCTCACAAAAACTCAAGATTCTAGTGCACTTGCAAGTTCAACCTTAAAAACCAGTACACATCCTAAACCCCAAATCCTAAAATGATGTATGACAGCTTTCTAGTGCAGCCTAGAAATCTAATGGGAACAGAAAACCTAGGTCAAGATATTTATACCAGTGTAGAGAAGATGATGAAGAATCCGCTGCTGATAAGGTGGAGGAAACAAGGACTGTGCCTGTGGCCGCTCAACCATGAGGCGAATCCAGTCTTTGGCAGGCTGTGAGACAACATGCTCATGTTCAACGGTTGTTGTGCCACAGTAGGATCCTCGCAGTAATGCCACTACCTCATTCACAGTCCAAAACAGCTGTGTTGCTCGTGATATCCGCAGATGGTCCCCCAAAAAATACCTGGTTCTCCAAACAAATGGGGCATCAGCTGCTGGACCCTACTAGGTATATACTGTGTGTCACCATAGCAACAAAAATTGTGTCACATAAACCCTAAACCCTAAACAACAAACTGCCAACAAAAATGAGCATACGCTTGAGCTTTGTGTGTAAGTTGGAGGAAGATATGGATCACCTTCTATCAGGGTCAACTCCCTTGAGGCCAACTGCCTCCAAGTTGAGAGTTGGGTAGTTTTTCAAAAGCTCAAACAAGTCTTTGGCGTTCACTGGCTCTGAATATTCAACTGAATCATTTCCCTCCACAAGAGGTCCCAATGTTCTTCCAAGAGGATCTACGAGGACACACCCAATTCACAGAAAGCCAAGCATTGGTTACACTTGTTGTGACTCCTATTAACATGAAAACCAATCATTGATTACACTTGTTATGACTCCTATTAATATGAAACCCAAGCATTGGTTACACTTGTTATGGCTCCTATTACTGTGGCTACACCCAAGTACTAAAAGAAATGGGGCACATCTTGAATGTTCTTTTCATGCTCAATCATATGTGCCACAGAGTTCCACGTTGTTTACAAAATTACACAGAAAAATGTGGATGGACAATTGGGTCCAAAACACATACCAAGTGAAGCAACGAAGTGACCTCGACTCCGAAAGGCGTCCACCAGCGACGCAATTTTGAGTGTTTGAGACACCAGCGTGATGTCCGATGCTTCAGAAGTTCCATGAAAACCCCGTTCCTCATATTCCCACCAACTCCTCCGCCACACTCTTCCCCAGCTCCTGCTCGCCGCCCCCTTGTGCAAACCTCTCAAAATTGCGCCCAGATTCATCAACAAATAACCCAGGAATTGCCCCTGTTTTGAAAAATAACCCCAAAAAGCCCAAGCAGTCAGTCCTGCTGCACTGCACTCTTGGACCTCGATCTTCTTCTTCTTCTTCTTCTCCTCCTCCTCCTCCTCCTCGACTCCGGTACCCACTTGAATCCTACGATTTCTCAATATATCTGTCTCGCAATGATTCTCAATTCCGCTCAACTACATGCTCAACCGGCTCTCAAATCCTGCTGAACATCAGTCGCAAAGTCGTTGAATGCCACATGAATTTCATTGACCCCAACGGCACGTCCAAGTCCTCGGCTCGTTGTTTGGGTGCAGCGAAGGGAGAAGTTAGCACTGGGATTGATAGCGAGGATGATGGATCAGGCAGCATCCTCTGGGCACACAGAACTCCACCACAAGTACTGCGTAATCTGCACCGACTTGTGCACGAAAAGTGTTCTATTTTTCCCTTCCAATTATGTGATAGGGTAGACCAGCCGGTGACTGAACACTTGAGTGCTCAAGGCAGGCCGGATACAAGGGGAGGAGGGCTCCGTTGTTTCTGGGGTCCAAACAAAACTTGAAAAAACAAAGACTTGAAGTCCTCCTCTTGATGCATCTGACGCACTAACAATCCTTAAAAAACAGATTAGAAATGAGAAAGTTATGACGACCTGTTGTCAAAGTAAAGAGGACGAAGAACTCAAAACCAAAAACAAAACAAACCACTAAATGCTATGAAAGCTGATTCTTGAACATTCAAAAAATTCCTTCTGTGTTGCTATGTTATTATTAGAGATTCAACATGATTTGTAGAACTTCAGAAAATGATTTGTCTAGAATTTCAGAACATGATTTGTAGAACTTCAGAAAATGATTTGTCTAGAATTTCAGAACATGATTTGTAGAACTTCAGAAAATGATCTGTCTAGAATTTCAGAACATGATTTGTAGAACTTCAGAAAATGATTTGTCTAGAATTTCAGAACATGACTTGTAGAACTTCAGGTGGTGATCCTATAGCATTTTAAATTATTTTAAATAAATAAGAAATAAAAAAGTGATGAAGTTCGAAAGTTAAAGGAGTCCGAAGAAAAAAAAAAAGAAAAATGTTTTGTAACTTGGAATTTTTTTTAAAAATTTTCTTGTTATTTTTTCATTATTCCTTTTCTTTTGCACTTCAAAAATGATTTTTAAAACTTGAGGTAACATTTACTCACATAACATTTTAAATTGTTCAAAATGAAACACGTATAATGAAGTTTCTTGTTATTTTTTTCATTACTCCTTTTCCTTTGCACTTCAAAATGATTTTTAAAGCTTAAGGTAACACTTACTCACATAACATTTTAAATCGTCCAAAATGAAACACATATGATGAAGATATAAATGAACATCACAAGTAAAAGTAAAAGATCGATAGCCAGAACCATCGCCAAGGAGCCAAAAAGGGAAAGCCAAAGAAAAGCCAAAAGACACACAGCCTGAAAGGGAGAGAGCTATAAATAAGTGTTCAATCATAGGCAGCCGATTGATGATGGGTTGGTCTACCCTATAGCCCAGCAAAAGCCAACAAAATATTGTGCAAAATTAAAAATTTCGCCAAATTGCTACACAGATCCAAATTTGTCATCGCCAGATTCTTTCATTCTCTACTGTACAATAAAGTCCTGCTTTACACGAGGAGTCAGTGCCGAACAAACTTGGGGGCCAACTTTGAGAATTTTGAGCTTGTTGTTTAGCCCCAAAATTCTATATCTCAGGCTGAAAGAAGTATAATTATTTATAGAAATTTCAACTTTCATATGTTGAAATAGCCAAAATTTGGCTAGATCTTCTTATGGGCTGAACCTGTGCTACAGGGGAAAAATAAAATAAAAACCCATGTGATATAGCCAATGTCCAACTATGGTGATTTCAAGGGGAAAAAGAAGTCCTCAATACAAGATAATTCAGAAACTAGAAAAATCCAAATTGGCATTTATTTTTACAAAATAAAACCTTTTTGGAACAAAGGCCCATTCCGCCTTGGAATATGTAATGTGTGTCTCCATTGAACAAATTTATTACAATGTCATGACCTTTTTAGTATTCCACATTCAAGGTGTGATATTCTAAAAACCTTTAGCTAAAGATCATCATCTACTTTGGTATATGGAATTTGTCATTGGCGTGTGTGTTAGGGTGATTTATTAGGTGAGCTTCTTTTCATTCTTGTTCATTTTCAACTTTTGTCTAGTTTGACAAAAAAAATTCCTTTTTTAATTTGTTCCTTTCTATTGTAAATGGCATCCATATCATTGCCTTTGCCTTTGTTGTTCTTCATGTTTTCCACTATTTTTGCTTTCCAATTGGTTTTGGTTGGTCTTGTACTTCAAGTCTGTAAGTGCACCTTTTGATCCACTTCTAACTTACTTCTTGGATTCTCCCTTCCCATTGGTTTTTTATCCCTTCAAATGACATTAGGGTTCTAGACAATACATTTGACTTTTCCTCTTTTACATTTTTTTTTTCTCCAAGATGCTTTGGACAATAATGTGTGCCACCATGTAAAAACACTCCCAAAGTTAAGGGACATTCAAATGACTTTTGAGATCCTCTTTTGGTTGTTTTGCACAAAGATCATCTCAACTTTTTCAATGTTTCCCCCTCATTCTTGTGCTTTCAACATGAACTAATATCTTTTGATTCAACCTTCATGCATGTTTTTGGGAAGTTTTTAAGCCCGGGTTTATTTATAACGTCTAGAGATTCTTCTAGTTTGTTGGCATGCTTCTCTATTGATCTCTAGAGGGGCATACGTTTCATTTCCATTGAAATCGTTTCCTAATGGTTTATTTGGGGAGTTGAGGGCTTATGGCCACAATCAATGCTTCCAAATTTTTATAAAAGTGCCATCCATTTTTATTGGAATCTATATGGCCAATAATTAAGGTTCGTTTCCATTCCAATCCTGCATAAGGTTGGTGTGTACCTTCTTTCTTTGGTAGTGTAGGCATGCCTCCTTCCATTCAAGCAATTTTAAAAGAAGGAAACATATCATATCCAAAAGAACATTTTAAAAAGTTTGCACAAACATTCTTTTTCCAACATCATTTTACATGTTTTTAAAATTTTCATTGTGTTTATATGAAATTCTATCTAGGTTCAATTCAAGTGTGGTTCTTCACTTGCCTGATCATTTCATCATTTCATGACCTCAAACACCCTTCACCTCAACATTGTGTACCATGTTAGTCTCCTTCATCGTATAGTTTGTGGCCTATCCTGCTGCATTTATAAGCAACTTATAAAATCAATGGGGATATATCTTTTCCCATGTTCTCATAGGGGTGAATGCATTAATTATTACCCACAATATCGTTTGAAATGTTTTTGCTTCCATTGTTAGGCAAGTCAATGTTAGCTTCATGTTTTGTGAGAGCAAACACATGTTTTCATGTTACCTTCTTTATAGTTTTTGCATTGATGGGTGGGTATTGTGCTCACCTCAAATAGTGTCCACATTTTAACTAATGTCATCAAACCTCCCACTTGAACATATTTAGTTTCATAATCTAACATTCTTCGAAGAATGGTCATTACTATTGTGGCCTAATTAAAACTCAAGTTATATCAGAATTGGCACCCGAAGAATGTGTTTCTCCCTTTCATTGTAAAGGTATTTAGGTGATTACATTAGCAAGTCAACAACTTTATTCATCAATGCACTAACATAACCTAATTAGTAAAAGGTTTCAAAAGTCCTTTTCTTTCAATATTACATTCATTTTATAGGCAAAGGGTATCTGTGGCCCTTTGTTAATTCAAGATAGTTTTATTTTGAAGCAAGTTGTTGTTGAAAAAACCTCTTCCATACTTGGCATTTTTTAAATTTTTTCATTCATCTACTTATCAAATTTGCTTCACATTATTAATGAAAGGTTTAGGACCTAGGTTTATCTTTTGTGGCTTTCATTTATGCGTTTATGCTTACGTGTGTCAATTTTGCATTGGACGATGGTCCTTTCTTTTTGTACCTCTTTTTCCCATTTTGGATGGATGTTTTTTCTTTTACTTAATCTGACAAGGTTATTCATTTATTCTCCCAATTTCCCATAGCTAGAAATCAAAGTTAGGGTTTTGTTGGGTATATGTTTATAATGAGGTATCAAAGCTAAATGGTTTTGTGAACACAATTATAATGGTTAGAAGTCATGTTCATTTTCTTAATTTGAAATATTGACAATCTTATTTAATCATATTGGTTTTGATAAGGATTGTGCCAAATTCCAATGTTTTTTATTAACAAAAAATTATGATTCCTATTCATGGAAGCATTTGTGAAACCTTGGCCATGACCCTTACCGTATTTGCAAAAAATCTTAGCTTTAACTTTTGACCTTTTTTTAATAAAAATTATAATGAAATTTTGTGATATAAACATGAAATATTAAATATAATATGTAGATGCAATAATTTTCAATTAAATTTTGGAATAATCATAAATTAATCATTAATATTCATATCATAATTGGTGCATTTTTTCGATTTACATAAAAACCACAAAACCTTAACAACAATTTTGGGAATTTAGTGGGAAGGATTAGGTTGTAACGAATGTTGGTCATTTTTATATTTTAAAAAAACCTTTCAATTTTGATTTTGAATTTTTTAAAGAATTATGGAACTTCTTAATAAGGTTTTGGTAAAATTTTGAATTATAAAAAAAGCTCCAAATAAGGTTATGATTAGCATTTCAAAACATGGCAGTTCGGTGAAAGAATATGTAATACATGGATGTTGTTGTTTAGTTGTTGAAATCGATTTTCTATAAGGTTATTACAAACTTGAACATGATGTAGCAATAAAATTTAGAAAAAAATGAGCACACAACAATAACTTTGATTTACAAAAATAGAATAACACTAAGAGTAATAGGTGAGAAATGATGAAAAAACTTATTTAAAAATCATCAAGAAAAATGCCATGAATATTAAAGATTTACCACAAACATGAACAAGTGCAACAAGAAAGTTGATAAGAAACATAAAGAATGCCATGAGTAGGATGCTTGAATCTTGCAAGGAAAAATGTTGAAGAAAGGTGGCCAAAAACCACCCAATCGATTGAAAACAACAACATTTGCAAGCAATGCAAGCAATGACATTAATATGCATTGCAAAACATCAACAAGAGGAAAAAATGGAAGAACATAAAAAAAAAGGAGGTGCAAAGAAAAATCAAAACATTGAAAAGAAAAGAAAAGAGGGGAGACATAATATTTAGAAATTGTTGAAGTTCTCAAGATTTACATAAACTTGAACAAGTCTAATAACATGTAACAAGAAAGAAGAAGAAGAAAACCACAAATTGGGTACTTGGATCTCACAATGAAAAATGCCGAAGAAAGGTGGTTGGAAAACACAAAGCACACAATCAATGGAAAGCAACAACTTTAGTGAGGACAAAGAGGAAAACTTAAAATACTAAAACCAAAACCTACCCTAGAACATAAAGCATTCAAAGAAAATATGTAGTGTAATTGGAAGGCACCTTACATCCATCAGTTTCTTTCCTAGAAAATGGGAGGGATATTATGCATACTCTTCAATAGTGAGAGGGTTCTTACACCTATAAGTAGGCATAAGTTCCTCCCATTATTGAACAGTAGGCATAATATCCTTCCCACTCCTATGCCTCATGATCTACATAAGTTTGGTTCATGATAAATTTTGCCTCGTGTTTTTGGATAGTTAAAGCCCATAGGTGGGGGACATTCCCAAAATACAAGGTTGGACTCAACTATCACCTCATCTTAGGCCCCTTATTTTGAAAATGCCCACTACCTAAAGTTTTACCTTACGTTTAACAAGATCCAAAACAAGATGTGAAACAAGTGGGTTGGTGGGTGCTAGCTTAATATGCAAGAAGAATACCCAAAATAAAATTTATTCAAAATAGAGATAGATTGAAAATGTAGAGTATAATAAATAAGGCTAAAACATAGGATCATGCCTTAAATTGGTGTTCATGAAAAAATTAAAGATAACAAATGTGCCTATCTTTATTTAGAACTACTTAACAACATAGTTCAAAGAAAATTCTTGGGAAGCTTCTTTAAGGCCCAAACATGAAACTTTCATAAAGACCTTCCTAAATATATATTATTAATGAAAAATGGACAGTGGTGGATGAATTTAATCTATTATAAATGGAAAAAAATGTGATGGCTGAAAATCATGCATGGATAATGTTGTTGGCCAATGCTGATGATTATGATGTTGGATGGGGATGCACAAACTTCATCCATGAATGACAAATTAACCAAAAATTATTATCATAAAAATTCTTCAAATTTTATAACTAATCCTAATACCACGCAATAACTTGGCCATTTCAACACATGTCCATCAAATAATTAATTCATTTTGAAAAATTCATTTCAACAAATGAAATATTTTTAAATATCCATTATACTCCTTCACAATGTTTTTTTTATTTGGAAGAAATAGTATCTGAAAACTTCAACATTTTTGAAAATAATATAATTAGTGTCGAATTGGCCAAGGCACTAAAGTATGACAAGTTGGTTTTAAATTTGTCATTTGTGACCTTGGGTATGTGGATAATTTTAGAATACCCTAATACAAAAAAGGATTTTCTAAAATCAACACCCGTGATAAAATGCCTTAATCAACAATTTTCTACACTATTCAAACATGGCCAAAGGTGACAAATTTTGTTATTCCAAAAAATTATCTTCCTTCTCCATAACCCACAACTTTAGATATTTCATATCCAAGCCTTTTTTTAAATATTTTTGTAGCCTAGGGTCAAGGCATTGCATTTATATCCATAGACCTTTAAACAAGTGTCATTGTTCATTTTGTATTTGTATTTGAAATTCAAAACTACCTTGCTACCTTGGTAGCTTTGACATTAATTATATTATTTTTAATTATTAAAAAAATACACGAAGAAAAATGTTGAATCTTCAAGAAAGTTTTTTTGGAATCTAAATTCCAAATTGAACTAATTATTTGATAAATGTGTTTTAAAGTTGTTAAGGTACTATGATATATGTATGTCATACTACTTTACATTTACTTTGTATTCTCATGGTTGGGCCCTAGGGGCTTGTGAAAATATTCCCATGGCCATGGGTTAGGTTTCATGAGCTTTTTAGGAATATTTTCATGAGTATTATAGAAAAAATATACTGATTTTAGAAATGTATATTTGTAGACTGGAAAGTTAAGTTGATTAAGTTGATTTCAAATAGGGACTTCTATAAATGATTTATTATGAATTTTAAAAAGATTTTTGACATTCCCCTAATTTTGGGGGATTTCCATCATTTACAACTACTTTAAAGGTTTTGTATGGGAAAACTTAGGCAGTCAAGATGTATCATTAGTTGTTATTATTCTATGATTTTGATGTTGAAGATTTTTAAAAATATTCTTGAAGTCATATTTTCCTCTTGTTTTTTGCATTGTGTTTTGAGTTTAAATTTGTATGTTTTTGTTTTTGCATGATTGTATATTTGTGGTCTATTTATACTAGCAATTTCATAAACTTTTTATGACTATTTGTCACTTGATGTTGCAGAATTGAAATGTTTTGTTCCTATTTCTTTTAAGCATCTAAAACTTGGGATTTCATTAGGTGCCCTTAATAACTAAACAAGTCCAATTAATTAAATGGGCATTGAATCATGTATTTAGTTAATCCTAGACTTTTGAAAAGTTCAAGATCAATAAATGACTTGTTGGAAATTGAAAATTTGGAGAGAAATTTAGATTTGGGGACCACCATATGATGCAACAATAGATATTAATAATGTTTTGCCTCATTAGATGATCCAACAATGAAAGAGATATTTCCAAAGTTTTGTTTCAAATTCAATAGAAAACTTGATCCTAACCACCAAATTTGAAAAGTCTTGAGTTCAAAGTTTAATCCATGATTAATTAAATACATATTTTGAGATTAAACTTTTGTAAAACATTTGCCTAATTGGAAAATATTTTAAAACTATACTCAATTATATTCTAAATGTTTTACATATCATTGGTAATTCATATTAAAAAAATAGAAACACACATTTCAATGCTTAAGGATTGGTCTTATGGTTTGAGATCTTGAGTTCAAATATTTTTCCCAATAGTCAATTATTTCTTTGAATAATTTCCATGGGCGAAAGCTATGAGAAAACCATTCAAGGAAGAAGATGGCTCTTGGATGTGCAATTTAGCCTAGCTTCCCCAACCAAGTTGCTTATGGAGAACAAGAATTGGACCCATGTTTATTTTAAAGAGCTTTTCTATACTTCCCCAATTTCTTACCCATAAGTCAATTTTAGTTTTGAAATGACAAGGGGAATTAAGATTATGGTTTCCCTAAGAAGCTAGACAACATTTTTGTAGGGAAAGCATCCAAGGAAGTTATACTGATTTAGAAATTTAAAAAGTTGCACAATGGATGAATGTGTCATTTCATTTTTTAAACTTTTCATCTTTCATTTTCAATTTCCGTTTCAAGTCAATATTTTACTAGTGTGGCCTATTTCATGGCCCAAAGTGTGATCTTAAATTTTTGTAGTATTTTTTTAATGTATTTTAAATTACAAAATATTATTCAAAATTCAATAACTCTTACATCTTAGGTTTAGAAATTACAAAATTACTTTTATATATCCTATTGATCATTGAACACTTTTTACTAGTACCAAGAACCTAAACTTTTTGGTTTTAAATTTATTGAATTTTCAAGAAAAATTGTTCAATATCCAATAAATCTTACACCATGAGTCTAAACATTATGAAACCATCTTGTGCACCCCTACTCACTAATGGCCTTCTAATGATACCAAAAGACACCATATTTTGGGAAATGTCATTACCACAAACAAACAAACAACCAAGTCCTTATTAAAGATTTGGTCACTTGTAAAATGTTTTCTCCTTCTCCCCCCCCTTCCCTCCCCTCCCCTCTTCCTTTAGAATTTTTAAAAATCCTTTGCAACATTCATTAGGTCATTTTTGCTTAAAGTAATACCAAAATTATTGGAAAACATAACCTTCCCACATCATGGCATGGAAACTATTTTACCTTATGTCTCTATAACCATGCCTCTCATTTAATTTTTTATACAAATGTACAAATTTGTAGGAACACAAAAGAATAGCACGTTCCTTCATGCTCTCATGTAATTGACAATAATGACATTATCGATGTCATATCATTTGTTGAAACTTTTTCTTTCTTAACATACATAACTTGGATATCATGTGAAGGTGAGCCTCATCCCCATGATGTGAGCCTTTTCTATCAAAATATGATTGTAGAGGATACCTCACAAGACTTAATGGGTAAACCAAGTTTAAACATTTTTTTAGGCATATGCAAACATAGCATGAATATGGCATAAATCCAACCACACTTTGGTAAAGAATTTTGACTATCACAACTCAATATGTCTATTTTTACTATTACCAAATTGTTTTTGCAATCAAGCAAAATCCTACAACTTTAGGTCTTTCATGCATAAAACAATTACCATTGTCAAGGAGTTCCTATTTGTTGAAGTTCCTTGTGCATGCTCATAAATAAATTTAGTTATTTGAAATTCTTCATTTTGAGGATTCCTCCACACTTTCTTTGATTTGGGTGAACTTTTTTATTACAATTGAACATAATTGAAAATTGAGAGGTGTTTTTCAATACTCTCCGATTGAACATGTGATTGTGGATATTCTAAAAAAAAGGTTTGTGAGAGGACAATATTAAAAGGTTGTAATCACATTTGGTTTAAACAAATTCTAGAATTTAGAGAATGTGGAATGTTGGAAAACAAAATGTATAGTGATTTTTTCAATGGAATTTCATCGTGATTAGATGTCAAATTAATATAACTTGATGATGACAATGTTTGTTTTGGTTATGTATTAATTTTCACACAACTGAAATGAGGGGGAAAACGCTTGTTAACATCAATGTTTTATATTTATTACTTTATAATTTCCATTTACTTTTGGCACAAGATTTCATGTTCTTTTCCTTTGAATATTTATTTATCATTTGAAAATCACTTCATAATTCTCCAATATTATATTCAATTTGGATTAAATGCCCAAATTTTACATTTATTTTTATTAAAAAACTTGGTCATTGAAATACCATCTATTTGAAGAAAATTATGGTCACCAGAATATTATCAAATACCCATAATTGACACCTTAATGTTATAACCATGGTGTTCTTGAAGTCAAGTGTCCTTGTTTAAACTTTGTGGACTTTTTATAATTTCATGGTACCAAACATCATTAATTGGTCACATATAAGGTGAGATTCTAATGGTTAACACTTGAGAAAAAAATATAGAACTATGAAGTTCAATTTGAACATTTTAGCATTGGTTTGCAAGGCAACATGTAATATGTGTGCATATTACATGGATTCCATCAACCACATAAGTATCCAATATGGGTGATCAACCACCATTATGTTATTAACCATGTGATGAATTTCATCCATATGGATGATGGTCATTTTTCGTTCATGAATTTGATTTCATTCATTTGGTTACATACATCCATGCATAGAGTTTCATTTAGGAACCACATGGGCATGATGATTATATGAAATTTTGTTTCATTAATGTTGTCAAGTTTCATTAATTGCAACCTTTAGCTCTTCCTTTTCACCTTTCAATGTTCTTTCTCTTCACTCCCCTTTTGACTTCCTCCCACCTTTTCCATTCTTGGTCTTGTCCCCTTGGTTCACCATTTTCCCTTCCCCTTCCCAAAGCTCACCCTTTCATGTGACTAGTTTATTTTCATATTTGTTCAAGCTCTCTATTTTGCACTTAAGAATTGAAAGGTTACATTGACCATTGATGATTATCAATAAACACATGTAATTATTTTTTTATTCAAAATTTCCCCTCCAACCCCACCATCAACAAAGCAATCCAGAAATGGTTGTGAAACGGTGATTA
>Ga0209208_10003500_pt1 | contig 22443 bp, 15 predicted proteins | sample S1TSphfallax_3_FD_187694 | JGI IMG/M metagenome (GOLD analysis project Ga0209208, IMG submission 187694) | Host-associated microbial communities from peat moss isolated from Minnesota, USA - S1T2_Fd - Sphagnum fallax MG (SPAdes) (version 2) | ecosystem: Host-associated > Plants > Peat moss >...
ACATTATGGGGGGGGGGACAATTTGGGTAGTTTTATGACATGTGCATAAAGGATACACCTCCAAAATGTGTTGCATTATATTTGGGGTTTCATTTTTTGTGTTTAAGATTTACATTTTGATTTTCACAAAGTTAATGTTATTTAATATTATTTGAACTAAATAGATTAATTTAAAAGATTAATTCGAGGAATAATGGGTATCATTACTACAAAACATGGTATTTCAAATGGTTCAAGTTGATTAATTGGTCTTTTTTAAATAATGGACATGTCCATTTTGACTAGGGGTTCGAAACAGGTATTTTTTGACAAATTAACTTAACTAAGGTGACTTATTTGACCAATACATTTAATCAAATTAAATAACCCTAGTCAAAATGACCAATGTTCTGTAGTCAAATGGGACATCTTATGCCTATTACATACTTAATTCCTACCTCCCACTTACAACTTTATAACCTACCTACCCACCCACACACCTATTTACATACATGTACTACATACCTATGTATATGTTTAAAGGGCTAAGGTAGGTAGGGTAGGCTACCACCTACCTACCTACCTTTTTACAACCTATCTACCTACTTGCATGCTTGCCTTTTTATGACCTACCTACCTACTTACTTGCCACAATTTTTTTTAATTTGGGAAAAAATTTGATTAGTCAAAATGACTAGTCAAATAGTCTAGTAAAAAAAATCACCCCAATCACAACGGACATGTCAAAATTGATTTGTCCAAAATGATGGAGTGGTCTCTTTGATGTCTATTGTAATTGGGTACTTTTGACTAGATTTTCTAGTAAAAAAATACCATGTTTTCTAATAGTGTATATTTATGGTATATGCAATATAATATAAAACCCATTTCTTTTTTTTAGATTATAATAGAATTTGGTTTGAATTAGTCAACAAATAAATGTTTGAAATGGAATTTTTAAAATGGCCCACATCACATTTCTTATTATCTTCCATTTAAAAGTGATTGCTTGTCAAAATTTTAATTTGCCACATACTTATGGTCATCGTCTTGAAAAAAACCCATTTGTGATATTATAATTATCAAACTTTTCACATGGTTCACAAACTTATTCCACTTTTGCAATACTTGCATTTGTTATTGTTGACATTATGTTTCTTTTAGTGTCAATTGGTTTCATTTGATGTTGGTCAATAGGAGGAAATAGTAGGTGTTTAGGTAGGTGAGTCCATGTAGGAGGGTTGTGTTGATGGGAGGTAGGTACTAGGTAGGTGGGGGAAAATAAAATTTATCTACTTGGGTGCAAACGGGATAATATGAGGCACACCCATTTGCTTTTTGATTGCTTTTGTGATTGCTTTTGGGGAAATATTCCTAGAATATTCTTGAATGTTTTTTCAAAAAAAACTTTAAAAATCATGATAATTTCCTTTATATTACTTTGATAAACATTGCATTAAAATTTTGTCAAAATATGTCATTAAAAAAAATTTAAAGTTATTAAATATGTCTTTTTATTGCTTAAAAACATTAGTTACAATGCTCTATTAATGTTTTTTCATATTTTTTTATTCATTTTATTAATTTCAAAATTTATTCACAAGTTCCCATGATATTATGAATGTTATGATATAAGTAAATCCTACAATTTCAAGATGACATTAAATTACATTTTCAATAACATGGAACATCAAACACTGGTTACATTTGATGTACATGTGGTACGTGTTACCACGACTACACCCACTTGTTCTTCATGCATCCCTTAAAGTGATGAGTAGGTAAGTGGCTAAGTAGGTCACATTAGGTAGGTAGGTAGGTACGCAAGAAAGTAGGAACTAGTATGTATGTTTAGGGGCAATTATTTTTAGTTAGTAGGTAATGGGAGGAAAAAGGTTAGTAAAGAAAAATTAATAGGGAAGAAATTTTATATTATTTTTGAAAAAAAAAATTATTGGTAGGTAGAAGATTAAATAGACTAATTTACTAGATAAAGGTAACTAGTCGAGGATAGGGATCCAATGAATTTTCTTTAGTTCACATCCATCCAAAATTGCTACAATAATTCATTGTGGCATGTCTGTTGATTATAAATCAAATGGTACCATGACGTTTCAATTTCATTTTTGTGGGCGCAAATTTCTTGAAAGGTTACATGGGAATGTTATTGCAAAATTGTGTTTGACACATCATATAACCTTTGCTTGCAATGTCAAAATCTATAGTTGTGAATTTGTTTTTGTGACATGAATGACAATGATAGTTTTTTTCTTTATTTAAGATGACAAGTTCCACAATGGACAATGATAAGGTCATAGTATCTCCATGGGAGGACATTAGTGGGCCAGACATCTTGGCTATCTTAAAGAATCCAAATGCTCAACATCTTTTAACTCCCGCCAATGTTGGCCATCTTTTCCAGGTTTGTTGAATGATTACAATTTTCAACACCAATTTGCAATGTCACAAGGTTTGTTTTGCACTTGTAATGTTTTCAGATTTAATGTTTCATTTAGTAAAAGTATAAACATGTCAAAAACCCATAATCCCAACACCTCCACAACTCTTTCAAAAATTCAAAACCAAAAGAATTATCAACACCTCCATAATTAATTGAAAAATTAAAACCCAAAAATTTCCCAACACATGGACAATTGTTTTAAAGCCCAAAATTCTCAACACTTGCACGACTATGTCAATTTTAATTGATAAATTATTCATCTTTCACTCTTTGTATTGATTAAATTTGCTGAACCTATTTCATTTTTGATTCCTTGTTTTATGATTGTGGGCAATAATAAATTACAATCTTGAGAAAAAATCCATTATAAGAAGAATGTAAGAAAGAAAATTACTAACTAATGCAAGATGGAACCACAAGCCAAGTGCAGAAATGTCCCATTTTTCAATTGGATCCAGCATGGAACTTGCTTGCATCACAATGCAAAACATCTCCAAGTAGATTAGAACTCTCCACAAACACATGGTTGAGAGCATGGTCACCCACTAAATTTGCAAATATAAATACACGAACATACTATCGATATCATCCTTGTATTATGGAAACTCGCAACAAGTTGTACCACATTGTTGGATTTGATCAATACAACATTTCTAATGATCATGCCACCACTTCCACTCATCTCAATGAAAATTGGCTTGCTTTGCCTCCATTGAATTACCTCCCAACCAAATGTGATAAAGTCATTGCTGGTTCAGCAGGTCTCATTTTTCATCAACATCATTTGGTTGCCTCTTTTCATTTCCTTAATTTTTTTTTGTTGTTGTTTTATAAGGTGAGCCCCAAGGTGGGAGGGGAATTCCCAAAATGAAAGACATGTATAGGAGGAGGTGGTAGCCAAGCCTAACCTTACAATTTGGGAATGTTGGGTCAACCCATTGCAAATCATGAGTTGAAATTTATGTGACCTAAATGAACATAGATTTCTAGGCATAAGAAGGGTATGGATTTTACACCTACTCCATAAAAGTGGAATGGATTTTTGAAAAATACTTGAAAACACTCCTACTTTTATGAATTAGGTATGGTGTAAGAATCGTGGACTATGTGTGAAATCCTTTTTTTTTCCTACCAAGGACATTCATGGAGATAAAGTGACCTCCAAATATATTCCTAGGAGAAACTTGCTTGGAGTGGTTTACATTTTGCCAAATTCATGACATATTTAGAAAAAGAAAATTGCATCGATTTGGATATATTTTATTTTATGCAAGATATGGTTCATCATGCATGATTGTTTGAAAATCCATTGTGGTTTCAACTTGCAACAACCTTTTTTTTCTCATTTTGGGGGTGAGTTTTTGTAACTTTTTCAACTTGAAAAATCTTCTTTTGATATATGTATTAAGGATTTTGATCAATGAAAGGTCCAAATTCTAAAAGTTTGGGAAATTTTGAAGAAGAAAAAACTACTTTTTTATTAGATATCTATAATAGGTTGGAATAAGTAGCCAACATAATAGTTTTAAAGATGTTTGAATTGTCTTACTATATATAATATTTCAAATGTAATAAAAATTGGCTAAATGTTCTTATGGAAAATTGCCATTTTAGCTACAACACAAAGTTTGTATAGAACTAACATTGTTACAAGTGGTCATCCATGAGAAGATTTAGCCAAATTGGGTTGAAAGCAAGATATGAAAGTTTTAAAAATTGACATTTTTCTACATTGTTGGCTACCTACTTGAACCTACTATATAAATTTGATCTCTTTCTATTTATTACCATGTTTTCAAAACTTGGCGATTGAAAACCCTAAGAAGCATTCATTTGAAACATTTCATATTAAAAAAAAATCTCTATAAAAAATGTTGGAATGTTCAAGGTTGTTTATGCAAGTGATATAAATTGAACATTCTAGGAAAGAGATAGATCTTTATATTCATGAGATTGGACATTCTTCTTTTATAATTAGGTGGTTTTGTCTAGTCTAAAAGGACATATTTTGAAGAGCTTCATGATTTGCAATACTTGGGATGTAGTTGGTAGGTAGTGTAAGGTATTAAAAATCTTTAAAAAATATTCATATAAGGAGCTTCTCCTACTTCAAAACTTATCAAATTTTGATGACACCTTGGTTGAGACTTGGGACCTCATGAAATTACTATGTACTTGGCCATAAACAACCTAGAGGGGACCCTACGTCATATAACCTATTGTTGATATACATTAAGACAAATGTAATATGTTTTAAAGGTAGTGAATGAAGCTTTGTAAAAATTGTTATATAAGGTTGTTGAAGTATATGCCATTGTTTAGATGGGTATTTAACCAATGTACTAACAACTTGTAAGTGCGTGATTTTGAAGGTCTTTTGGTGATAGATGGGGGTGAGCAACCAGGGCATGAACCCATCATGCTTTGGGGAAAGTACCAAATTCCTAATGAAAAGTATTGGATGAAACAAAAAACTCGAATGCAAAGTGGGGGTCAATCTCTTATTTGTGTTACTAATCCACTTACACGTGAATTTATTTTGTTGCCACCAATATTGAAGAGAAGAGTGAATGATAAGATAGCAAAGTTTGTGTTTATCAACAAGGAGCGCACGATATACAACTTGGTGATTGTTGGGTGGGATTACATAGAGAAAAATGGAAAGATAGAAGACATCCTTTGTGTTATTGTTTATTCTTCACAAAATCAAAAATTTGTCCATGCAAATTGCATTGAGAAAGCTCGACCGATCCAGTTCCATGAATGTGGGCGAACAGGGATGGCAGTTATTAATTATGGGGTTTATTTTGGTGGTTTGCGAGTTGTCACTAGGGTTGATGATGGTAATGAACTTGAAATACCTGCTATATATTACTTCAACATTAGTCAAAATCGTAAACAATGCCTATGTTTTGACTTTTCTTTGGTGAATATTGCGGGTCGTCAAATTCAAGCCCCAAAAGTGGTTCAAGCTGGAGGCCATCGTGTTTTTGCAACTACAAGATATGTTCAAATACCCACAATTATTTGGCTTGTTGAAGTTCTTTTGCATAACGACGGAACCCCCACTGGCACATATCAAACACTTCCCAATGGTGTCATGCCTACAATTTTCTTTAAGACATTGTTTCCTTCAGAGAAGGAAGCTTTACTTCCATATGAGTGCACTAATGCAGATGCCAAGATTGCATTCAAAGTTGGTACCTCCAACAATCTCATTGTTATGTATGATATGAACACATTTGAATGGAACATTACAGAATTCCCTTGCCAAAAAAACCAACAAGAGTTTAGTATGTGTGATGGTTGTTATGAGCCCAACTTCCTTGCAAGGCCTTAGGAACGAAAGGCATCTTTAATGGACATAAAATTTAAGAAAAATATTAATTTTCATATTACTTTCTTTCTTTTATGGGCATGTTTGTTTTATTCAAAGCTACAAAAGTTAAACCTTACATTTTTCTTTAGTTTTATGGATGAAACTCATGAAATCTCATTAATCAACACCATGAATCACATTTTGGATGAGATTTAATCCAAAATCCATTTTAATCTCATCCAAAATCGCATTTGGATATGGTGTTTTGGAACGTTTCTAAATAGATCATACCGATCTTGCCCCAATTGCACCCAAAATAAATAAATCCTTGTTGTGCTTGTTTATTTCCTTGTAACATCCCATACCTTTTGCATGTTCTACTAATTCATATACTCTCTTGTAGAATTATAAGGGATGGGAAAGAATCAATTATACTATTTCTATTTCTTATAGGATTTTATACCATACTTGACATAGTGTAAACTAGAAATGACTAAACTCAAATGTTCATGACAAAAATGTTTTGGCAAGGCATTGATGGCACCTAACAATACACATTGTTTTGATACCCCAAAAACCGTGTAAGAGCAAATCCACCCATAACAAGTATGTGGGTTTCTATGAATTATGTCTACCACATTCAAAATAATGTGCAAGTGATTTCTCCATCCCCATCCAAAAACATGTCAAATTTAAAATGATGATTATTTAAATGCCAACCATGGTGATTAATTTATCAAATTTAATCCTATTTATTTATTGACCCTTTTGAAGAACATTGTACATCTATGCATATTTACATGTCCAAATTTGGTTTCACATTATTTGAAGCTTGACCTTCATCCAAATCATAATTTACATGAACTTATAATATAACATTGCAACCATCTATTTTTATTATCTCTTTTGTCTTGGCAACTTGTGTTTTAATCAACAAAATGCTTAAAATACAAAAGTTTGTTAAATCTCTTGAATGCAAATTGTTTTTTTTTTGCTTACTTTTGAAGATTTTTGTAGCAATGATGCAACATACAAAATAATTGCCATGTAATTTTTTTGAAAGATATTTTTTCATGGCTAAAGCTTGATCATGGAATCTTATTCATACATTTGTTTCACACACTTCAACTTTCCATAATACTTTTGGATATATACCTTTCCACTTTGTTAGAGGTATTAGCACTTATATCTTTAAGTTGGCATGTTTCTCTCTTTGTCATTTCATTTAGGTGTAGTATAATTATTCAATTTTCTTTCTGAAGCTTTAGAAACATAAACATGAGGTGCATTGAAAAAGTTCATTGCCTATGTTCTACTTAGTTTGCTTATGTGATTGGATCACAAATAAAGTTGCATGTATCTCCTTTATAACTAATGAAAAGTACTTAAGGGATGTGATCTATTGAAAAAATGATGAATATAAATAATTGCACAGGATGTTTTAGAATTTTCATGAAATTGAATCCATAAATGGACTTTTGTTGAGTGGAATATTTGTAGATGCAACATAGACACTTAAATTTCATGTAGATTATCATGTTTTAAATTGCTATTTACTCAATGGGCAAATTAAACAAGTCTTAATAGATAATTATGTTTATTGTTCAACAAGGGAAGAGCTGTGAACTTGAAAGGTTAAGGTGGTAGCTTGAGATTGGTCACAAAATATTTAGATACGGGCATTGGGTATCCAAATTAAAATACTCTAAACATTTTTCAAGTTTATTTAAATAAATATAAAATATTCAAAAACACTTTTCAAGCACAAAACCCATTAACATTACATTAAGCACTAATTACATGTTCAACGACTTCTTAATTTGTGAATGTACCATGAGATTCTTAAAAAGAACCTATTATTTTTTAACTTGCAAATATTCAACACAATTAAATCAAAGAAGATTAGACATTTAAAACATTTTTCACAAGCGGGATCATATTGCCCTTTGTTTCATTGCTTTTTTCTTTTAGGTACACGAATTTCAAGATATCGTCCATTCAATATTCAAATAGGTGGACATTTAACTCCATTTAGTTTGTTCTTTTGTATAAGCATGACACTAACACATGGCCAAGAATTGCTAAACATATGAACATTTTTCAATATTTTTATGGAACCTATTCTTCATCAAGATGATGACTATAATTTTTCAAATTTTTAATGATGTTTTAGGTGGCAAAGTTTTTGATGGAGTTTTGGATGTGTTGCATCAAATGATGGCAAAAATTTGGTAAACATCTTACAAAAAACTAAGTAAGGATTCTTGGCAACCACCTTTTATGACTTGTCTCTATGGAGGTTCTTGAGCCCAATTCTTTTTTGGAAAATGCTTATCAAGAAAAGGTTCTTGCAAACAACTTAAAAACAAACTCAAATACAAGACTCTCAATCAAAATTGTGGAGACAATATGCAAATTCAATAAGTAGTATTACTCTATCAAAATAGTCTAGCAAGTTTGACTCTCCTAGCAAATTGACTTGACACTTCTATTTCATGTAATCAATGTGAATAGCCTACCTAAAACTAATCATAAACATGGAAAAAAAATTCTTGGCTCCATGCAAAGAAACTAGCTTGGTAGCAAGTTCCAAACCATGGATAGACAAGAACATCAAAGTGCATGTGTTTCTATTTGTATTTATAGGTTGTAAGGATCTTGTCATGTTAAGTTAATGGTGCATGACTAGTGATTATGTTAGAATAGTTCCTTCATCTAGAAGGTTGCATAGACATAATATGAAATATCTCAATCAACAATTTGGTGAAGAGAAATCTTTCTTGTTCAAAAATAATTATAATCCCAACTTCTTTAAGAGTTCTTGAGTTTAGATTTGATGGATTTGTGGCTAAATCATCATTTCTTGGATGGAGGTGGCTTTAATGGACATAATACAAACAATGTAACATGAACTTAATTAGTTCAAAATCAAACTATACCCACATTTTTTGTCTATTTATGCAATTGAGGTGACCAAAAAATCTCCATGACTCACTTGTTATAGTCTCATCTTGAAGCTTTCACATCCCTTTGTCCCATCATGAAGAGTTCAGGAGCAAACCTTAGATTGTTGCCATAATTTTTCTCTTCCTATTAGAGGATTAGGGAACTTCACCACTGAGATCTACTAAACACGAAAGTAGTAGATTCCTTTCACAATTTTTTTTTTAAAAACACAAGAGACTCATCAACACCTTACTAATTTGTACATAATTGTTTTATCAAATATTCACACAATGGTGTGCATGATTCAAAATGTATATTGATTGATAATCATTATGACCCCATAGGAGGGTATGCAACCTACAACATAATGACGTACTTCAACATAAGAAATCACCTTGTAATTGATGTTCAAGATAGTTGTTATCAAAAGTGTTGAAATCAAAAGTCTTCCTTGGAAACCTGTGGAAACCTGCCATCGTTTTTGAACAAAATACTGCCATCAAAGAAGGAGATATTGTCAAACGCACTGGATCTATGTGGATGTTCATGTAGGAAAGGCCTTGCTAGGTTGTGTGGTTGATGTGTTAGGAGTACCTATTGATGGAAAAGGTGCTTTAAGCGCTGCAGAACGAAGACGTGTAGAAGTTAAAGCCCCTTGGATTATTCTCGTAAATCTGTTCACGAACCCATGCAAACAGAAAGAGTGACAACACATTCTACAACTATTGTGTATAATTGCGAACCGTAGTCAGAGCACAAGGCTGCGTGGCTTTCATTGTCTTGCCAAGCAACTCCCCACCTTCTGTCAATTAACTGCAAGAACATCATGCCCACAAAGAGTTCTTCTAGATACACAAAACATGCACAAATGTCCATACACAGCCATGACCTAAGATTACAAGACCCAAACTCTTTTATGAAACCCCGTCAAATTATATCATGTGAGTATGCACACAAAACTGATTCTCTTTACAGTGCACAGATTTTGGTGCTAACAGTACGAACACCAAGAGATTCTTGTGTTTCTCTACTCTCTTGCAAATTTCTCCACCTTATGCATTTCTTTGGTATCTTTGCTCCAGTCATCTCACACTAATAAACTCAGAATTTTAAGCTCAATATACACAGGTAAACATGAGAGCTCCCACATATCTTGGACTTCAAAATGAAATGAAATCAATCTTTACCCAATACAAGATAATACCTGGCTACTAATGCCACCCTCTCTTTGTATACCCACATGTAGCAGCTCTTTCTAACACTGCTCTGGTTGTGCGATGTTGCCAAGGTGATGCTCCAAAAGGTTCAGAAAACGTAGGTACAATTTATGGCTCAAGCCTCTCAAGCTTGACAGGCAGTTCCCGCAGGTCCAAGAAATCTCCTGAAGAACTTTGATTCATAAGAAATTCATCCTCCTCTCCCATTGTCGTATCAGCCTGCACAGCCAGCATACTTTTGTGAAATTCTTGTGGTTGCCTGAGTCAATGCACAAAAGATATATCTTGTTGTCCATTATCAATCCAGAAAAACCTTCTTACTCCACTATGATGAGACTATTTCAAGATAATTGAAGGGAGATGAATCAAGAATCTGCAAGTCTTTTAGTACCTACACAATCCTAAATTTCCTGGGAAAAACTGAATGATTTTCTTTGTAATAGCAGAGAACAGCTTATGCATTCAGCAGCAAACCACATGCACACAAAATGTGCTAAGATCTGAGACTCAACTGGCTGCTTCTGAAACCTGCCTTCTTATGCCATTCACAAGCTCTCAAGCATTGATCAACCCATAGAACTGGCATCTATGGCATGTGAATCCTTTCAAATGCTGGCAAAAGAGTGAACAGTGCAGGCCTCCATTCACTCGTATCTTAAAAGAAGGGAGATGTGTTGGATGTAGAGAGCTACACAATGTTAGAGACTCTTCTGCCTACCTCATCATCATCCTCAAGCTTATGACCATTGGTGCGGGATGAATGCTCAGTGGATTCATCATTTCTTGCAAACCGACCTCGAACGCGTGGACGCTTATCCGCTAGAGATTTGCGGCAAGCATACTGCACACACAGATCACCAAAAACTCTTCAACCATCCTCTTGCGATATGCCTTCTGGTGTGGAAGGATCTCTGAAGTGCACAAGAACTTCGCAATTCTTCCTCCTTAGTAAAAGGCAACTAATGTAATGTACATGCTGGTCAGAGAAGTAAAATCAGAAATGCACAAACAGATGAATTTCTCCTCAGCCAAAAAGTGTATGCTAGCAACATAATAGTATTATGGAAACAGATCCCATACACAGGATGAATGACACCAATGTGAACTAAAGGTTATATTGTAGTCAAGTGAGAAAATCAGAAGTGACTATGTATATTCTGATTCCTTGAAATCTGAAACAATTTCAATATGCCAATCATTTGCCCATGCAAAATCACATTGTATGCACTTCAGTCTTCCAGAGCTGCAGAATGGTGTTCACCCAAAAGCAGTGCATATCACTGGAACTAGATGCATCATGAAGTATACCTCGAGAGTTCCAACCATAAGGTGCCTCTCTGGCTGTTCAATAAGACCATTGTTTGGACAGGGCCTTCCCTGTGAAGTAACAGAAAACCTTTCTTGAAACAAGATTATGGCTAGTTGGTCAAATGCCCTACACCAGCCAAACTTTTGTTCACAGAACAAACCAAAGCTGGATGCATGAGTGTAGATTGTGAAAAATCTACCTTGATCTTCTTATTGAAGTTCCTCTGCGTTCTCTTCTGCTGAAATCTTTGCAGCAATTGTCTGCGTTCCTCCAGAGTGAACCTGCCAACTCTCTTGGTGTCCCCATACATTGGGGACAGATTTCCTCCCCCAACCTGTGTCACAGTTGGCCTCTGCACAAAAGACCACCACCAAATGGCCACAAAAATTAGGGAGGATTCAATAAACCTTTGTCTTCAAATAGCGGTTTCTGAGTAGAGCTTGTGGTGCTTCCCCCTTGTAATGTCTCTTGGTTCCATGTGTCTTTCTGTGAATGGAATATGCTAGCAATCAGAAAACTCAAGTAAGTCCAAGGGAGAAAAGAATTCACCTGAAGATCTCCTGTACTTTGAGCACGGCGCATCAATGGTGCTGCCATGTAAGCGGCTCTAACCATGTCTTCCAAGTCTGAATGCTGAGATTGTAAGTGAGGACGTGGACTTGTGACCTGCCCAGTAAATTCAGGCTGCACACCCTGCAAGTTTAAGGAGGACGACTCACTTTGAGGCGAGAGTAGGTGCATCACAGGTTGATCCTGCCCCAAGGTGTGGCTACTCTGGCTTCGCAGCATGGATGGCCGCCTGTTGGATCTAGGTTGCACCTGTGAAATCACCCCAAACCCAGGCACCTACCTATGAGTTTGAAACCAAACAAAAATACCTGACTGCATGTCACATATCACATAACATCCTTGCCTTACATACACAAATCTACAAAAGATTCTGTGCTTCCAAGATACCAGCAAAACTATCATGGCAAGATAAGGAACGACTTCTCAAAATCATAAACATCATCCAAGGTCAAGAAATGACTTTACCCCTAGGTGATAATCAACAATATCTGACTCTTCTCTTTGAAGCAGATCACCTGCTCCTCCTTGCTGTTGAATGGGGACAAAAACAGTTCGCTTTTGCAAATGCATCACATCCACAGGATCTTCATAATCAACACTCATTGTAGCAGATGAGGCGTCAATTTGCAAAGGTGTCCAGGGTTGCCCACCACCAATGCCTCCAATGGTTGAGCTTGGCACATCTTGATATTGCAAAGGATAATACTGGGACAATTCATTCCCACTCACTTGCAACTGTGATGGGGGTGGCACAATAGGGGAAGGGAGAGAAGATGGAGCAAGACAGTTAATTCCTGGACTGACAGGGATCACCCCTGCAGAAGTGGACTGGTCACCCAGTTGGAAAAATTTGCTGGCATCAAACAAAATTTGCGTTTCATCAAACAATTGTGGATGAAAAGAAGGTGTTGTCTGTAAGTGATCAAGGGCAAGGCCATTGAAGTTCTCAGACACTCCATGTGTTGGAGAAACTGACCCATTCATGCTCACAGCAGAACTAGCTGGAGAGGTTAGGCCTGACACAACTCCATTGAGTTCCATGTATAACCGAGAGTCACCATTTGCATACAGGGTATGAGGCAAGGAAATTTCTACTTGCGGAGCTAGATATACCCTCTCTTCAGCTTTGATGTTCTTGAACTCCACAGTTTCCTCATTTGATCTCAGCACAACACCCTCTTTGCGAATGTCTGCCAAACTTGCAAATGCACCTAGGAAAAATTCCTGGTTGTCATATATCAACATGCAAAAATGTGAGAACCAAAAGCCAGGCCAAGAAGCAATACTCTTCAGAATGAAAATCCAACTGTTGGACAATATCAATGCACTGGCATGTGGAAGTCAAACATGGTAAAGAAATTAGCAAATGGGGTTCTTCTGGCTCTAGTAAGGCGTATCTGCACATCAGAAACCTGCAACTCTGGAGGGACAAGAAGAAAACCTCAAGATCATCATTCTCAGCATATGGAGCCATCAGAGAAGCATATTGCTCATGGTTCAGACATGTTTCTGTGAAGCAATCCGTTGTATCGTGTCGAAACAGAAGCTCACTCACTCCAGACATTGAAAAGCAGTAAAAAGCTCGACAGTTAACTGTGAATGCTTCTACGCTCCAATTTGTCCCTCAGACATCAACTGCACTCTCCCCAGGAACCTCAGACTTTGCTTCAAACACCCATTCCCTTCGTGCCCAACCAATTGAGAAATCAACCTGTCAACAAATCCAACAGCCCTTTCAGCAAGTTTGATCAACTGCACTGCAAGAAAATGACAACCCCAGCTGCCAGCAGTGGCAGCTGAAGATGGACTCTGAATAGTGCAAAATCAAAGCTTGAGAGCTGCCTTGAAGGTGCACCTCAGCTTAATGGCAGACCTTCCCAAAGAACAATTGCCAAAAGAAGGAGAAAGCTTACAAAAGACTCACGGACAGTAGCATAGATTGAAAAACAACTAGCATGAAGAAGAAACCAGATTGCATGAAATAAAAGGGAGCTTTTCCTCTTGTCACAAATCATGAACATCATGCGCTACAGATCTTCAAGGCTTCTGCGCCGTGTGCAACTTCCACCAAAAAAACCAAATCTCTGTTCACTCCTAACCTTCTATATTGTTACCCGTAACAATCTCCAAGAACTCAAGACAACGACTGTTCACACACTGAGCTTCTCGTGCGATGATGCTACACTGTTGCCCTGGAGAATGTTGTTGCGAAGAGACTTGTAGAAAAAGATCAGGAATCTGGAAGCGCAAATCTAGAATATGACGAGTTTCTGGAAAGCATGAACAGCCGAATCGAGAGTGCCTGGTGGACAGCACTAGTGCTATTGTGACTCTCTCCGAGCTAGTCTTCATCTTCCGCCTTGCGAAATCAATAACAATTTTACCCGGGCACTTCGATGTGATGCCTGCCATCATCGTAATCCTATACTCTTCCATAGTCTTTTTTTCTCTTTTCTAGCTCTAGTTTCTCTCTCATTTTTGTTTCGAGAAAATTGAGGCGACAGTGCTGAAGTCCTTGCAGACTGCTGGAAAAGTTCCATGCAAATCAGAAGCAGTGACTTACGCTCTAAGCATGTGCAAACAGTGTGTGCGTGTAACGAGTGTGCTCTAACTCTAAGCATGTGTAAACAGTGTGTCTTTTACTTGCATTCACAGGTTTTCCCTCCTGTTCTTTGAAAGAATGGAGAAACAGATCCATGGAACTGCTGATAGATATTTCAGTAATAAGTCACTGATTTCTGGACATCATCAAACTCGAAAGAATCCAAACAGAATTTGCTATCAACTACAAAAATTCCGCACATTCTTAGAACTCTTCCTCCACCCGCCTAATCTCTGCTACTCTCCACAATCGAATAGTGTTGTATTCCTAGTTTTCAGACTCGTATCCAGCAGCCTGACACAAAGCAGCAGGCTGCTCAAGGCAACAAAACTGGAACAGTAAAGCCGAGAAATTGCACTTGACCAAAACCGAAACAGCAACCAAAAACCGAAAAAAGAAAACAAAACTGCGGTTACAAGCCGTAGTGATTCTTCCGCAAGGAAAAATGGGAAGAATAAAATAGAATCAACCAATAAAATAGATGTAAAATCCGAAGAAAACACAAGCCAAATTCCCAGAGCGGGTCCGGGAACAAATCACAAAGAAGGGAAGAGAAGAAAACAAGCAAAGCAAGATATATAACATGAACAAATCGAGCAAAATAGAAAGCGTCAATTCACGTAGAGAAAAGCTTACTTACACATGTGCACACCGAAGAAGCTGCTGTTCTCCGATGAAGCGAAATGGAGTCCGGAGAGACCGCAACAACAGCGCAAATTGAGCAGGAGAGATCTGAAGAGAACCAAAGAAAAAGGGGAAAAACCAAAGCTCTAGCGAACCCCGGCTATGGAGGCTTTCTTTTGTCCTGTTCACGGATCCTGCGAGGAACAGCCAACCGGGTCACCCGACACACTCCTGGGCTGCACGCCCGATCACCCGGCCCACTTTCTCCTTCATCCTGCGTCCTCGTTAGGTAGGTAGTAGTGCCAGTGAATTTTTTTTTTTGTGGCGAATTTTCGCCAATTTGTGAAAAACATTCTCAAAGCAGAAGATTCTGTCGCAGATTCTCTGTTTTATTAATATAACTTTCGCCAAAAATCGCCATCATTGCCTACAATATGAAAGGATACTACTACTTGAGATCTTATACTTTCATATTTTGAACATCGCCAAATTTGGCTAAATTGACTTATGGACTATCATCAATCAAGCAACATCTTAAAATTTAAGGAAAAAAACACTGGTACGTTTGTGTATTTTTTATTTTTTCTAGGGAATGTTTTTGAATCCTTTCAATTTCTTTTAATGTAGCCAAAGTGACAATCATGTGTAGGAAGATTATTTAGCCAAATCTGGCTATAAACCAGATATGAAGCACAAATGTTTAATGATCCTTCTATATAGTTTTGGCTACATACTGAGAACCAAATGTAAAAAAATCTGGCTATTTTTTAACTTCTAGCTTTTTCCTCACCTTCTAGCTATTGAAACTTTTAAAAACACACTTCATTTTTAAAAAATTGAGTTTCTATTTCGCTTTTTGGCGAAATATCGTATGTAAGTTTTTTTTTAATTTAAAAAAGGCTGGCACCCACTTTGGCAATATCTAGTGCCCAGGCAGCACTCTTTTTTAACCCCACCAAACTTACTATAATTTACTTTACTCGGGTTTTCTCTTATTACATTACTTACCCAATTGAGTTACATCCCAATTATGTTCCTGTCCGTTATAATTTTTTTTGCACATGGAACTGACTTTCCTTTCTCCGTTTGCACTTGGACTGGTCTTGCTCCTTTCCATAAATTTTTTTATCATTTTGTGTGTTTTATTTGCACATGTATGTTTTGGCTCAGCTCGGCTTGGCTTTGGTTTCGTACAAACTCACGGTAACGGTGCATGTATTGAAGATTCCATTCTGTACCCTTGAGGAAACAGTAAAGGTCAGTTGGCGATTGGTTTACATGTTGAAAGGGTGTTGTTGTGGGCGACTGGTTGTGCTCTGAAGTGGAGTGTTTGGATAGAAGAGGGGAGTGTTGGGAGGGGAGGAGGGGTGATTTTGGGAATAATGGAGATCTTGAAGTCAAGAGGGGTAGGTCTATCTTCTTATTGTTGTTTGTTTTGTTCTCGGGTGTTTTTTGGGGTTTGGGTGTGGAATTTTGTTTTTTCCTCCCATAGTTTGATTTGATAGTAGTTATTTGTAGCTCCCAAAAATCCAATGATCGTCGGATCTTTAGATTTTAATACAATTGAAATTGTGCAAAACAAAATTTCAAGGAATCCTCAAAGATATAAACATATAAAAATAAATAAACCATACTTTGGGGATGCCATTTGAAGAATCTACGGTGTGGCCCATTTGTACTTCTTTTGTTCAAAGGGACGGTTGTTTTGGGTTAAATTTTGGTTTTTGTGCCAAGCCAATAATAACTGGAATTAAGGGACAACAATTGGAAATTAGCAGACACCAACAAATGGCGAAACTGGAAATTAGCATCAGGAAATCACCAAAGACTTTTTAATTTAAAAACTCACAAACTGAAAACGGAAACCAAAAACAGTTAAAACAGTTGGCATGATTAGTTTTTCCACTAACACGCAAGATTTGTTTATAAACAATCCGACTCTTGTAAGTACAATTTAATACTCGTAACCCTAACATAGCGAACTAAAAAAATATTCAAAACTTTTGCTCCAAAGAAGGAAATGTTACGGTAGTACCTTCTTACAATCTTATTCCGATCTAATTTATACAAATCATTTGTGTTCTATACTAAACGGTTGTACATGTCAAACACCCCCAAAAATACATAAGTGGGTTGTAAGGGAAAGTGGGAAGTAAATTTTGATATTCTTGAGATTTGCAAAATGTTTCGTGTTAATAGTTTAACACCAAGAGCCATATCCAAAATTCCATAAAGATTTTCAGCTTCCATTCTTTGAAATCTAGTATATTTGTTCTTAGATCTTGTCCTAAATATTTATAGAATGTTTGAGGGAAGAATCTATGCTAAATTTACATGTTTTACACTATCCAAAAGGTTGATATGTAACTATATATTGTCATGGAAAACCAAAACACACCTTCACAACCAAAAAGAAGCTTCAATAATGGGGCTTAAGTTTACACATGTAACCCAAATTTTCGCACAAATGAGTTCTGTACAATTTACATAGGATTATAACTCTTATGTATTTTGCCTTTTGTGTGTATTGGCTTCTAGACAATGCTCTTGCTTCCATCTTGCTCAACATTTTAGGGTTGAATTTTCACGTGGAATTTGATGTCGTCTTTCCTAGTAGAGCTCCAATATGATCTTTGCTATTGGACTGTGTTCCAAAGGTCATGTTGGATACATTAACCTCAATTTCATAAATCATTCCTACTTTGTAGCTCATGTTACACAATGATTGGACGATGTACATCTCTTCATGTTAGTGTTCTCTGAAGTAAAAACTCAAAGGAATATGGTCTATTCTTTGCTCTTCCCAAAACATATATGCTAATATCAACCTAACCTTTTACAAGTTATGTACCTGCAATTTGAAACTTTGCAATTTAAGAGAAAAAAACTAAACAAATTTCAAAAGCTGAAACATTTTTTAAAAGAGGAAAATCTTGTAACAACTTGTTTACAATTATCATAAGAAGGCTCCAATCCCTTGTCTTTAATGAACACAATATGGGATCATAAATTCGTCCCACAATCATTTTTTAAGTATGTTGGACAACATCTAACAACAAATATATGAAATTTCAAGAATATTAGCACAATACTTTGGAATACCTAACACAAGAACAATTGTGATCATAATTTTATAAGTGTGATTCACAAAGTGACAAATCATTGAGTTCATCACAAATTGACCTCTCTTGCTAAAAAAATCATTTAATTGCAAAAATGTTTATATATATATGAGATAAACTAGAGTTTTAAAAAATATATAATGAATTTTTAATGATAATTTTCAAACTGACTTATATGATTCATAGTATCATGCTTTGACACTGCCTCTATAATGTTAATATAAATAGTTATGGACTTTCATATGTGCTTGAAATTGTTACACTTTATTGAGCTTTCACCTGAAACAAATGAAATTTATTGGAGATGACCACTTGTTGAGGTTTGAACAAATGCAAATGCATCTCCCCACAACTTGTACATAGATACTTTTGTGTAAGAAATTGTTTGAAATTCATGTGTTAGGACAAATCATATGTACTTCGTGTACGTCTCTAATCTCATACTAAGCTTATTTTATTGCAGTTCACTCTCACAATCATCTGTAAACTGAAAATATTTCAAACTTGAACAATAAGAAACCGACATTTTAGTAGCACAGTTTTAAATAACCAATTTTGCACCATGACAAAGGCTAATGCCACCAAAATTAAAGGGATCCCAAGCAAAACTAACAGCAAAAGGCCACTTAACGAAAGGAACATAAATTAATGATACAGTGCTTCATTCATCTCATCCATTGTTAATGGAGGGATGAAAGTGATATCCAAAACAATTAGCCTAACATGTAAGAACCTTTGAGATTTTTCTTTGTCTATATGAAGCTACACTTACATAGTGTAACATCTCATGAGGCATTTTTGTAAAACAAAATGCTCACAAGCATGTGCATTCCATTTTATGAAATGCCTCGTGCCATTTTTTTCTCGTGATATCTGATGAGTACCTGTTGGATACCCATTGGGTATCATGAGAATTTTTTTTCGCAAAAAATAATCACAATTTTAATGCTCAGTAACGCCCTCAGAACAAGGAGTTTTTGAAAGTAAGCGCCCCTCGGGGCCAACTTGGGCAGGTGCCTACTTCTTAAACCACCTTGTGATAACATTGTCAACATGAAAATCTTTCATGCCAAGGCCCAAAACCAAGGAAAAAGTTCTTATTTGTGATGTTGTGCACACATGACTGTTGCAGAGTCCCAACTCCATCCCACATAATATGGCAAACAGACATTCTTGAAGAATCAAATAAGAGCACAAGAGCCCAACTTTGAACAAGTTCACCATGGGGCATGATAATTAGGTGATTAGTTTTCCAAGGCAAACTTTCTAGTACATATGGCAACAACAAGAGCAACCAAAACCATGTGAAAAACAAATTGCCTTTTACAAGGAATTCCTTTCTACCTGTTCTCATGTCATCTTCCCAGGGGCACAAGAACAAGGACCATAGCTCAAGTTTGCCTGCCCAAGAAGCCTTGTGAGGACCAAAGGAATTGACCTTCTTTCCCAGCGCAAAGCCCGGTTGATTATTTAATGGATGAATTCTCTCCATTTGAGCAACAGAATTCAAATGGAGGTCCCATTCCACCTTAGGAGGTCCGTCACATAACAAAGGAAACAATGAAATGCTATGTGAAGTCATCAAAAAATGGGCTGCACTGAACTGGACACCCAGCAGTACACTGTCCACTGGATGCCCATTATGATTCAGTTTTGGATGAACCTTAACCTGAGCTAATAACCAGTTTCACCTTGGTAATCCATTTTGTAAGAAGTAGGTCCTATATAATAAGATAATGGGTCATTAGGAAGTAAGTAGGTGGTTTATACATTAATACATGGGTATGGCCTGTTTTATTACGTACCTACTTGTTCGGTAGGTAGGTAGTAAAAAGAACCAAGTGGTGAGCTGTGAGCACCATGGTTAGCTAGGGAACTGGAACCCAACAGAAAAGCTGTTTTGTGATCACTTACAATCCATCCTTGATAGTGAACTGGTCGGTTCTGGAGCATAGCAAACACCAGCTGAATATTCCTCAAAATGTGGGACCACGTGAAAACTACATGGTTCTATAGTCTCTCCCTTACTTGCAAGGCAGAGATAACCGAGTATAATCAGTACTCTCATTATTTCACACATCTGTTCAGGCCTGGATGGATTGTCAGGAACCATAGTTGACCCCACTCCAAAACAAACCTACCGCATCTCATGTATCATCACTTTTGGCAATTGTTAACCACCAATAAGTTACCACTCAAGAGGTGCTCTATGGCCCTACTACTGTAGAGTAAGGCTTTCTCTATTCTCCAGTCAGCCTTTTGTCAGCTCCGAGAAGAAGCAGAGATTCATAGGGTGCATACAAGATGATGAAGAAGAAAAGAAGACGGTGCCTAAAAGACTAAGGAAGTAAAGAATAATTGCAAGTTTGGGTCGGAGGAAATGAGGACAATTACGTACTAACCTAGTACATGGCCACCCTAACCCTAGGGAAGAAGGAAATTCATTGGATGTATCCAAGATGATGAAGAAGGTGCTTACAAGATGATGGGAGTAAGGAATAATTGCATGTGTAGGTTTAAAAGAATGGGGGTTGTAAGCTAGGAAAGGTTCGAGCTTATGAAGGTTATTTTTAAATAAGTCTCTATTATCATATAAGTAGGTTGCATACCTAAAGTTTCACACAACACCCACACACCATACAAAACATTCAAAAAATACAAAAGATGAAACATACATATTTTTGAGCTAGGATCATTCATGTGTTGAAGTTTAATCTTCGTGTGGGCTACACCATTGGGGAGTTCATTAAATCATTTTGTATCCATTAACAATATTATGCCACATGTTATCCTTTAAAAATTATGAGCAAGTGATTAAATCATTTAAATTACTTTTTCCTAAAATCTAATCAAATTCACATAGTTCATTTTGAACTATGTCAAACCCAAAATAGTTAATTTATTTATTTGTGAATCCATATTTATGTCCTTAATCAAAGATCTTCAAGATTATACCCATAAATTGAATTATTTATTTTCATACTTATCCATCCTTTTACCCATATGTCATATTAGTATTATTTACAACTTTTTATCCCTAGCGACCCATCTTCGTGGTACAAAAACCATAAAACACCACTATTGCTCAAGGCTAATATGGGATAAATCATTTCACATCTTGACATCATCATTCTGGGGGGTCTATGGTTTGTCATCTTTCCAACCTTTCTTTAAATTTTCTTTACTAGAATGTTAATCTTAGGTGCTACCCAAGGTCAACAAGTAGTGAGTGTGGGTGCACCTAGGCGCCCAGTACTAACTGGAGCATTAGTACTGGGTTAACCCTGGTAGGACGTAGACAAGATCTGTAGGTGACATGCTGAGACTAAGTAGTGATGCAATTTGCCATTCCATGTCATATTAGTAGGGACCTAAATACCCCCCCCCCCCCCCCCCAAACTCCGTCATATTTAAGATTCATAAGTGTTTTGATAAGCAAGTCCTGTGAAGCTTTTGACTTCTATATTATGTAAAAATTGCACCTGGTGCAGCATCAAACTAACAACAAATATATTTCTCAATCAATTTCCTAATTGAATATTTTTTCTCCAATGTTTTGCAAATCTTAAGTACATTCCATTGAATGTTTTTGCGGTCTTTTTATCAAAACGTAGTGATGTGGAAAATACTAATGTGTAGAAATATTTTTTTGTGTTTTTAGTCACAAAGTTGTAACATTGGCTATGGCCCTCTCTTTCTTTAGACACCCTCAAAAATGACTATCCCAAAAGTTAACATGTGTGGGAACAAAATCTATCAATTCGATTCACATGATGCCTCCCAAGCTTGGAAGGGGGCAAAATCACCTCTTAACAACCCCTCCATACCTCCATTGGACAATTGGTTAAATAATTAAAAATTTTCATTTTTTTTTTTGCATCATGCTCTCTTAATAACCAACATATAAATAAGTTATTTTGCCACTTTTTTTCACTGGAGATAATGAAAAAAGTCTCGTGTGCTTCGATTTTGCCACAACTCTTAAACTCCTTTTTTCTCAAAGTTAAACAATCCTTTGAACCTTCTTTAACATTTCTTATTAGAAGCATGTGAAGGCAAGGACAGGTTATCCATACACTGTGACATCTAAAAACGTGCCCTAGATTAAGGTATCTTGGGGATTGCTTTGGGTCCTCATTTTAGTACTAAGTTTATAATTACAACAAGAATTTTTCAATGTCTATTCTGGCTTGTTCTACCCCATATCTTTCCAAGGTGGATGAGGAATGTTCCAAATAATATTTGGATGGGTGTAGCCTATATAAAACGCATTACCCCCCCACCCCCCCCCCCC
>Ga0209208_10003501_pt1 | contig 22442 bp, 11 predicted proteins | sample S1TSphfallax_3_FD_187694 | JGI IMG/M metagenome (GOLD analysis project Ga0209208, IMG submission 187694) | Host-associated microbial communities from peat moss isolated from Minnesota, USA - S1T2_Fd - Sphagnum fallax MG (SPAdes) (version 2) | ecosystem: Host-associated > Plants > Peat moss >...
ACTAACTCCTTTACCATTGCTCCTTTGTCACCCAACCACCTAAGCCTAAACCCAACGGACCAATGTTGCAAGTTGCCCCCCATGTTGCCCTGTGCATTAGCTATCGCTCACACTTTTGCCTGAGCATTAACTCCTTCACCATTGCTCCCCTTTGTCATCAGCTCTCATGCCCGTCGCAAGATTATATAAACTATCATCCCTCAATTCCTTATCTTGGCAATTCCCCATGCATAACCCTCATTATTCCACATACTAATGGGAAATAATATACATTACCCTTGATTGACTACAAACCTTAATCTTCCAAACCATTAAACAACTTCAACCCTACAGGGGATATATGCAATGTTAGGATGTAATAAATAATCAATTGTATACAAATGGGAGAAAGAACAATTTTATGAAGAATTAGTCATGAGAAAATTTGAAACTTAATGAAATGAAAAAACCTAAATAAAGCTAAGAGGAAGTACTACTCTTACATTTTATTCTAAGAATTGTTTGCACTTTCCTTCAAAAGAGAAAAACTGAATTGAACTTTATTTGCACCTTAATTTTATTTAATATCAAGAGAGTGATTTCCAAAACACATTTAGCGTTACAAAAGTTCTTTACAAAACTCTTTTTATTCACTTAAGCTAGGAAAATTAATTTTTGTTAACTATCTTCACTTACTCAAATTTTTAGTTTAATTATGTGGTTGTTGCAAATAAATTAATAACATAGTAGAGATCAGAAGGTATTGAAATCCTCCCAATGCCCAAGAAATATAATTAAATTGTTAATGAATTGAATACAACTGAATACATCTTGAGACTATTGAGGAATGCATTATGCATTAAATGGGCCAATGTGGAGGCAGGCCCCTAGAATTTCTGTTAGTAAAACTAACCATAGGAGCAATATCCACATTTGAGGTTTGCTTTATATCTTCATCTAAGTACAAAATATTGCTTAGAAAACAATGAGACATTCTTTGGAATACCTTCATGTGATTTCATTTTATTTTTTCATCATGTTCAGTTGCCAACGTAGGCTCGGTTGGAGTGACAAGCAATCAAGTAGGTGAGTAGGTAAGGGGATAGGTTAGTAGTAATTATGTACATAGATATTTTGGTGGGGACATAATAGGTTGACTTGGGTGGAAATGTAGGCAAGTGGAGGGGAGATAGTACATTATTTTAGGTGAAATTTAAGGATGAGATAACTATGATGTAATCCTTTGTTATTAGATTCATTTGCGTAGGTAATGTCTCAATGTTTTTTGTTTTTCAAGTGCTTAAGGTTTTGTCATTATCTGGGTAAGATTTGCCTTTTCTAGATTGGTGTATTCTGAATGCTTGATCTTCCTCATCTATCTATCTATGAAGGAAGGTAGTGTGTTTCATTTTGTTTTGTATTTATGAGATTCATTGAACCAGGATGCCTCAGATCATGTTCTTTGTGTCTGTCGAAAGCTCTTGATGAGGAGGGCTGCATGGGCTTGGTTCCAGGACGTTTGACTTCTGGTGCAAAAGTTGGTTTCTTTACTGAAAATTAAATTAAATCATACCTGAAATTTTTGGAGGAATTGGAATGTGCCTTCCATGTTATGTTGTTGGAAAGATCTTGATGAGCAAGATTTAATGGAATTTATTTGGTAAGTTTTGGATTCAGAATGTGGGAGATATTAAATTTTAAGTGATTTCGGGTGCTGAAAATTCAAATAAATTCCAAAAAACTAGGTTTTGAAGGAAAAATCAGTTGAGGATGTTGTAACACTTGAAGACTTACCATTCAATTCAAGCATGATTTCCTTTCATATTTGGCTGTTCAAAAAATCAATACATACATTGCAAAACAATGTTTACATGTTGAGTTTCCCTATTGTGTAATGGGTTCACACTCGGGCCAACATCACAGGCCACACTAGTTGTTTATGAAATGCCTTCATATTTGTAAAGCTTATTCTTTAAATTATGTTCATAAAATCCAATGCTGTATTCCATTATCTCTCTGACTATGTAAATAGATCCATGAAGTGTTTGAGGCTCTTTAGGTGGTGAAAAATATCTCTCAGGGGCTTAAGGCTTTGCGGGATTATAAAAGATACATACCTAAACAAGACCCATCCCACCTACTACTAGGCCTCCTTTAGACTAGGAGTCAAGGCCAAGAAGGGGAACTTTTGAACATTTTTGGCTTGTTGTTTGGCCTCACATTTCTAATTAAATAATGTTTTTTTGGGAGGTCAAGGATTTCTTGTGTAAAGTTGTAAAGGCCGAGAAGTTGGAGCCAAGTTGTCAACATTTGGTATGCTTTGCTTTTTTTTTCTCACTTGTTATCATAAGAGACAAAAATAAACAGAGGGCAAGATAAAGATGAGACAAAAATGGCGAAAGACGAAACAAGAGGGGTTTACACTTCACACAGTTTCATTGGATTGCAAGGTGTAGATTTCAAGGAATAGGTAATATTCTATTGTTACAACATTGGCCTGCCACAAGCTGTACCAAGGCTAAAGGTAAAGTGCAGCATGTGTGAAAAGGTTCCATGTCTGGATCTGGGTTCTAAGTATATCTGCAGGATGATGGTGGTAAATGTTTTCAACCAGCGAGAACTTGTTGATAGGTAGACCAGCCCATCATCGATCACCTGCCTCTGACTGAACACTTTGACAGATCTTTCTCATTCTTCTCCATTTTGAGTGATTTAAAATGTTATAAGAGTGCCTTCTCAAGCTCTAGAAATCATCTTTCAAATGCAAAGCCATGGGACCAGCCGAAAAAGAGAAAGAAAAAAAAATACTCTTTTTCGAATTGCATAACATGTTTTTTTCAAAAAAAATTCATTTTGACCCCTCTTACTTTCAAACCTCATAACTTTCTTATTTCTCATTCATTTTAAACGATTTAAAAGTGCCATAGGAGCATCACCTGAATTTCTACAAATCATCTTTGTACTTTAATAACAACAGAATAACATACAAGGAATTTTTTGGGGGTGTTCTAGAACCAGCCTTTGTAATGTTCGATGGTTTGGTTTTTTTGAGTTCTTGACCCCCTATAATTTGGGGGGCCATAACTTTCTCATTTCTAATCCTTTTTGACAATTCTTAATGTGTCAGATGCACTAAGAGGAGAGGTTCAAGTTTAGTTGGGACACCAGAAACAATGGAGCCCTCCATTTGGATCTGGCCGGCCTACTGTACCCCTTATTCTGAGAATTGCCCTCCCCAAATGGTTATATCGTGCATAAAGCACAGCTACTGAACATTCTAAATCCAAAAAGTTCCTCCACTGAGAGGAGGAACTTTTCAGTTTTAGGAAGAACTTTTAAAAACTTACTCTGAATATGCCCTGCCCCCAGGGGCTTTACCATGTGCAAAGCACAGCTACTGAACATTCTAAATATGGAAACTTCTTCCTCTCAGCAGAGGAACTTTCACGGTTATAAGGTGCCCTCTTAGTACACCATGCACATGACAGCAGTGCTTTATGTGTAGGGTAAAGCCTGAGGGTGGGTGCATTCTCAAAATAAGGGGCCTAGGACGAGGCAATAGTGGAGTCCTGCCCCACGTTTTGGGAATGTCCCCCACCCATGGGCTTTACCTATCCTAAAGCATGAGGCTAAATTTATAAGGAACCAAACCTATGTAGATCATGAGGTGTATATGAATGGGAGGGTTCTTTACACCCATAAGTAGGCATAATTTCCGTCCCACCCTGGAGGAGTAGGCATAATATCCCTCCCAAATCCTCCACAGGTAATTTCATCATGGCTAAACCCCTCCACATACATTACAAATGTTCTACAAGTGATTTACTGAAGTGGAAGAATAATCCATAACAGCTGGTTACCATTTTATATTTGAAAAACAATGAACTAATCTGCTGCCTCTTTTGGTGTGGCCTTTTCCATTCAACCCCAAGAGCTCAATAAATGCTGGGCTTAAGAATCTTGATTTGACATTCTTCCAATTGACATTCGTGACATTGAATTCACTATTTGTTCAAAGTTAGGATACTTGGTGTATGGATAAAATCATTTGCCACGTATCAAATATTTACTACAGGCGACCACTTGTCTCCCTCTAAGTAAGAAATGTCACCTACTGCCCATACTGTGTTTGCCAAGACTTTAATTGCACTAGGCTATATAATCACTTGGCTATATGACTCACAATGCACATATCCTATCAAGTATTTACAATCGTTTCCATGTGTGGAGAGTTGAAACTTCTTCTTATCTTCCCATCCCATCAAGTTAGGGTAGAGAGGCCGGTGTCCAAACACTTAGTGCCTCAGAGGTCTACGAATTTCTGGAGAGTGATCCTTTGAATTTCATGCCCCAAGAGGAATTGTAGCCCTACTATTTGCGCACCCACAGAAAGTTGAATTGTTGAAAAAGATGAAGAAATGCGTCAGACGTGACCCTCCAAAGTAGGGGGCGGGGGTTCAAATGGTGGAAACTTAAAACCACCGCACACTTGGAAGACTATTACCGAACACCCAAAAAAGTCTTTGAAAGTCTCTCTATTGCCTTTATGGTTCCAAGATTATTTGTAGATCATAAGGTTGCGCTCTTATTGAACTTTATTTAGATGTATGTTATATTTTCAGCCTTGAATTGCAACTTGATGATTAGAGGCTGATTAAATGTCTGTGATGTGACATTTCTTTCTAGAATCAGCCCTTTTCCAGCTTGTTAACATGGGATGAAAAGGATGATTTTCTTTTGTGTCATTGATCTATTGATGAAACTAATTGTTACCTCTATTGTACTTTGGAATGTGTTGAGCATAGGAGGGTGGGATGCCAATCTATCAGGGTGGTAATGGATTCTACTAGGGCTTACATGTTTGATTCATGGCAAGAGTGGAAATGCCATAACCAAAAAGCCAATAAAGTGGTTGTGGAACCTGTAACCACTTATTTCATCTTCCCCAACAATCAACTTTGCTGATGTCCACTCGTGTTAAATATTTCAGAATATATGAAAGTTGAAAGTTGTATAAAGGATGAAAATGTTAATTGGAAACGTTGAGAAAGGTAGATAGTGGATGTATTCAAGGAAAGTTGAGAATAAAAAAAGGAATTAGCACTAAAGGTTGGCATTTTACTGGTCTATTTTCATCCATTGTGTTCTTATCTCAAAAACTTTCCTAATATGTCATCCAATTAATGAACATACTTTGCCCTAAGAAAAAATTTAAAAATGCAGTTGTAAAACTTTTAAAGTCATTCATTTGACATCAACTCCTTGGGATTCATCCATTCCCCAACTTCCATCAATTCACCATTTCCTTGGATTGTCCAACTTCCTTCAGGTCCTTGCAATTGAGAATGTTTCATACTTGGAAAGTTCTGTCCATTAGAGTTAAGTAGACATTCATTCCAATTGTAGGATCAATCTCAACCCAATGCACCACATGTCATTCACTGGTATGCATTCAATTCCAAGCAAAATTATATATTGAAACAAGAAGTGTATTCGTTAAGTTTGAGGAAACCCTCTCTTATTTGGCACCACCAATTGCATACCCAAACTTCCATACCATTTGCGTTGGAGCCCATCTCACTAGGGTAGAACTACCCATCACCGATCTCTACCCTATGACCGAACACTTCTCTAAATCTTTGTCATCTGTGCTTCATTTTGAGTGATTTAAAACGTTATGGGAGCGCTAACTTGAGCCCTACAATTCGTCTTTGAACAAGAGAGGAAAAGGAGAAATTATAGAAAAGTAAGAAGAGAAATAAGCTTTTCCAAGTTTTAAACGCGTTTTTCTTCTCTTTTCTTCTCTTTTACCCCTTTTACCTTCAATGTTCATATCTTTTTCAGTTCTTGTTCAATTTAAGTGATTTAAAGTTCTATTAGTGTGAACCCGGTGCATAATGCACCCCATCAATCCCCCCCACCTAGTCCTTCGCATTTCCCACTCCGGTTCATTTCCACCTATTAAGACCCCTAGAACCCCACCCCCACCCCTTCCCCCCTCCACAAAAAAATAAAAATCATGACCCTCCTAAACCCTTAGCCCAAAAAAAGCGCACCCAAATCTCCTCACCCACCTTCCAAATCTCAAAAATATCTCCCCCATCAACGATGGCAATTGCTGCGTGAAAACGGACGTAAAAATAAAAGTAAGAAGTAAAGACCTCTGACAATTGCTGCGCGAAAACGGACGTAAAAATAAAAGTAAAAAGTAAAAACTCGAAATTTCTGAATAGTTTTTGGGCCCTCGAGTTCAGGGGGACAGTTTTATTAAAAGTGATTTGGGTTTCAGGACCTCGACAGACGGACAGACAAACTTACTGAATTAATATATAAGATACTTTGGAGAAACCTTCATTTCTAATCAAAACACCAAAATGCCAAGGTCACCCTTGGTTTGAAACTCCAATTGAAGCAAATAAGGACGATTCACTATTTTTTCCTTATGATATATATTATCCATATCACATCTAGTTGTTAAATTTTGAGTAGTATTATCATCTAAATATTCTGAATATAAACATAAATAATAACGAAATTTACAAATTAACATACATTCAAATAATTCTAAAACATATCATCCAAGTTACAAAAAGCTTTGGATGGGGTCACATGAAGCAAATCCAAACAGGGCTTCTAAGAGGATCTAGACCCATCCACTCATGTAACATGGCACCTTCCCATCTTCCCATCATTTCTGTCATTGTTGTGATCTGCACATCCTTCCTATAATTGATGTGAATTTTTGTTGATTGATTGCCCAGTTCTGTTTCCCAATCTAAGCTCACGAAATTGAGTATTGATTTTTACCTTGCAAACAGTTACATGCCATGTTATTATCCATCAGTATGGGATGCAGTCACAGTGCAAGTTTCATGTGTTTCACAACATGTTCACGGACTTCAACTCCTTGGTACTGCACTCAGGTGTCTTCTACTCTGCAGCCTTATGAAACAATGTATAAACTGATGTTGGAGGATATTCTCTGGTGCAATGAACTTTATTGTTTTGCATGGAATTAATTTAGGTCCATGGTTTTTGTCTTTGTTAGTTCACAGGGTTTTCATCCTTTTTCTGGTTTACAGAAGGCAGGAGGACAGGAGACAAGTGATATTTTCAAGTTCTACAATGAAATTTTTGTGCACTCCACAAACTGTGTGTTCTTGCTGCACATTGACACAAAAATGGTGAGCTACACCTACTTCAAGCAACACTCATGGTTCAAATGAAGCAAATGATCCTAACAGTACAAGTGAAATTTGGCCTGTCTGATGGTTTTGAGGGATTGTTCATATGATGCAATAGGCATAAACTGTGTGTGCTCTTGAGCAAAACTTGGTGAACTTGGCAAGGTCAGTATGAATCTAGTAGAATGGAATCATTGTAGCCAAGTCAGACATTGGGAAACAGGATGTGCTGAAGCATTATTGAAACCAATTGCAGACTTGGTATCCTTTTCAAAGGGTGAAATTGTGGATAATAAAAACTACACCTTTTATGCAAGAAATGAGCTCAGGAACATAAGTCCATGGTGTTCTTTTGCATAATCTCTTTCAACTTTCAATTGTCAAAACAGAAGTGACTTTATGTGTTTTTGGCTCTTGTTGTCTTCCTGTCTTAGCCAGTCTGTTTTTCCAGATATTTTGGTGCAATTGGAAGTAGTTGAAATGTGATTGTCATTGAAATTGCAATGCAATTCTAGATCATTTAAGCAGAATGAATTCCCAGCATAAGAAGATTTGGCAATTTCCTTGAGTTTCAAGCAAGTACTGCACTATATTGAACATGAAAAGGATGTCCTCACAACCTTGTTTGTCTGCCTGTTGATGTCAATGCCAAAACAAGGACCTGTTGTGTTAGAGTTTGTTAATCTGCCCTAAGTACTCCAAGTCTACCAAGGAGGTGATTCATCTTTGAGTTATGGCACTTATGTTCCTCTAACCTCTAGCTTTGGATCAAGTGTAGATGGCTGAGTCATATCCAAAAGCAATTTCATGTGCTGCTGTTGGAGCTGTTGCTGCAAAGCAGCATGCCCAATTGCAGTTCTTTCAGTTGTATCAGGTTTCCACGAACCCATAATGTTCTACATTCATTGTGTTCCATCGTCTTTCACTCTATTTGATGGTCTTGACAATGAGGCAATAGTCTACATAGCAGTAACATTCAATTAAAATGCATCTTGATGTCACAGTATTTCTAAAGGCTAAATTTGCATTTTGGAAGAATTGGACATGGCATACTGACCTATTGCCGTACCTTGCCTCCTCTGAGTTATTGGATCATGATGCAGGTTGTTATGAAATAGTCACTGGACTAGCATTTCAACTGCTCCTGTTTCAACAACACAATTGATGCTCTTTGGCAATCTTGACATAAAATCACCGTGATTTGCATTCCTGAGCTCCTTCAATCTCCAACCGCTCATAGGAAGTTCATCATTGTTCCTAAGATGAGAGTAGAGTTTGCCACATGTGTTTGAGCAAGAGGATGATTTGGAGTCCCTTCAAAACCCTGTTGTCATTTCTTCTGAAAATGTTAATGAACCACACATCTTCAGAAGGACTCCAGTTGCCACTTTGGATGTGGAAGAACTAGTAGTTAACTGTTTACACATTGTTGTGGGTTCTGTTGTTTTGGATTTGGCAAGCATCCATGGTACATTTAGTTTGTGGAGGGCTTGCTTTGTGTACTGCTAGTCACACAATGTCATTGCTCGATTTTGGTGTTTGAATCAGAGGTTCTTGCTGTCCTTATGGTGTTTGCTGTGCTTGATTGGGATGAAAGCTTGAAGGAAGTTTGAACTGATCACATTCTTGAAATCAATTTGAAAATAATCATGTATTATGTCAAGCAATTTTGGATCTGTGTATTGTAATACTTGTGCAGAACTTGAAAACTGGAAATATCATTAGTTGAAATTATTGTAAGTATAACATGATCTAATGTGATTCTAAAGACTGGCATCAAAATCTTACCAATATGCTCATATGATCACAGTGCAAGTTGTTTCCACTCCATAGATGAACATTAGAGTATGTTTGGGGGATTTGTTGGTTGGAGCAGGAAGAAGCATTTGACACTATGCATTGGACTATTCTATGTTTTTCATGGCTTTGCAGAGTTCTGTGATCATGGACGAGCATGCTTTTGTTGGTTGGAGTGGAATTCTTGGTCATCAATCTCTGACATCATTTCAAGAGAGATTCTGAGACTGCATATACTATTCAATGGGACTGATCCTTTTTGGGGTTCTGGTCGTCATAGTCTGGTCCAGTGGTGGTTGCTAGCTTGTGGAGAGAGATGTAGCGTGGCATGGCTCTGGGCTGGGATAGCCTGAGCCTAAACAACAGTCATTCAAGCCAAACTATGGGCAGCACAACCTTGTGTGTTGCATCTGTACCTGCTTGAGTAGCAGGGACCAAAATGCGATTCAGCATGAAATATTTTGGGAGTCAATCCTTTTTAGTTCCAAAAAATTGTCTCTAAAATTGACCCCTCAAACATGTAGGCAATGCAACATTCATGAGTTTCTTCATTGGATGAATTGGTTTCTTGCTAGACAATGTAGATTTCTCTGTCTGTTGACTCAACATCCAATGTAGATGGGGCTTATATACTATTCACCGTCACTTATGTTAAGTATGATGGGCAGTCATGTGATGGCATTCTCAGAAAAAGGTGCAGTACAGGCCCATGTATCAACTACATGGAGGTTAACAGGAGCTGTGGGGCCAAAAGTCAGGAAGTGAACTGGGCAGTCAATTGCCTGTTGGTATCATTCGCCTGGTGAGGCCGATCAATACTGAGCAAAAGAACTGGCAGAGCCCTCTGAAGCTCTTGTAACAAAGGTTTCCATAATGTTCTTCCCAGAAAAGTGTGCTGTACCAATCCTTTGAAGATGTCCTGGCTCTTGCTTTGGTGTTTGTTTATTATCTATCACATCCATGGAATTCATTGATATGAATCGTGGAATCAGCAACCACCTGTGTCATTTTAATAAAAAAAATAACTTCTAAAAATGTGGACTTTAATATAGCCCATTGTGGTTAGAAGGTACCAGAGATCAATCTTGGGTAAGTCCTGAAGCTTCAAATTCATAGAAGAGTACTTGACAAATAATACAGTATCAACAACATTTGATGATTTTGTTGTAATGTTGTGGCAATGTTTGCATTGGCCAATGTGGGATGAACCAGGTCATTTTAATCAGCTTCTCTTGTCACAGTTGAGCAGTGACACCAATGATGGGGATTGCACTATTGGCACAGCAGAAAACAGATGATTACAACGTTCTTCAGAAAAAAGAGATCCTCAGGGTGCATGGAATTTGAGTGATTGGAAATGATAAGTCCAAATTTTTTTCAAGTTGACTTCAAGGACTCTAGTAAAGCATTTTTTTTTGGCGAAAAATCGCCAAAAGGCGACAATGTCCAAATTTTCTGACGAAAATCTCCTTTTCCTTAAAATCAATTCGCCAGAGTGCACTCCTTTTTAGAGAGCGAGTTGCCACAAGTATGCCTACTGACTACACTCTTAATGCTCTGAACAAAAGTATCGCCAGTTAGGCGAATTATGATTCATCTGTGTGGGGATACTCGCCAGTACTGCCCTAGTATGACAGAAAGACTAGGTTTGTCTAGTACAATAATGCTTGGACCAATCTCCACCTCTGATTATGGCTAGCGACATTAATGAAGCTCGTCTGACGTACGTCCACGGCAGGATGAGATAGGTCATTTCTGGAAGTTCATTTTGCTATGTTCACAATTTAGGCGATAATACGAAATCAAAAGCTTGACGCAGGCACAATCAACTAAGAATTTGAATGTGTAACATGCAATCATCATCTCATGATGTGTAGAGTCTAACAAAGGATTGATGCTAGCTAAAACAGTTGATTGAACGTCGAGAAGGACACGGAGTCGTAAAATACATTATGGCTAAAGGTTTAGGGTTAAAGTTTTAAGAATAGGGTAATTTAGATGAAGGCAAGCTGGTTGCTTCATAGGAGCTTCATGAATATGCTCTTTAGGATGCTTAACATTCTTGGCATTGACTACAAGCTCAGGTCCAGTTCGCATTGTTAGCGAGTTAGAACTATGAGCAACACTCATGGTTGGGTGCATTCTCGACCCATTCTCGAAATGTGGGTTAGTTCTCTTAAACTTGTCGTATGCCGCCGCTTATTACGGGAATTATTGAATATTGCCCACGTCCCAGAGCCAATATCCTAGATACTGAATTTTCTTTACCGCAAAACAAAAGGTCTGAGAGGTCAAGCACTATCCGACATGAATCCCTATGTTTACGTGTTTCCGATGTGGTTTGGTGTTAGCAAGAGGTCTGAAGCACAAAACGTCATATTCCAAAGTACTAAAGTTATAAATAAAGCCAAAAAAGAGGAGGACAAATATCTTTTGATATTTTCTCATCTTTTGATACAATTGGATTTTGGTGTGAATACAGCCTTCTCATTCCTCTAAATTTTATGAGAAAAGTCCAAAAGAAAAAGAAGGAAAAAGATCTTTTAATACTTTCTGATCTTTTCCATGGGATTTTTGTGTGAATGCACCCACCTAGTTCCTGCTAAATTTTATGAAAAAAGTCCAAAAGAAAAAAGAGCTCGGAGGAAGATCTTTTGATTCTTTCTGATCTTTTTCTTGGGATTTGGTGTGAATACAACCACCTCATTCCTGCTACACTGTTGGGGTTATACAGTAGACTTCAGAGTCCATGCTCTTATGTCCCTGTGCTCTTGTGTTGCAACTTAGCATACTATGATTTGATGTAGGTAGGGATGCAACTGGTGGTCCAAAAGCCTATTGAAGCGCTTGTCAACTAGCAAACAATGGAATGGAATTGAGAATTATTTGGTCGAAAGTTGACTCTAGTGCTTATGAGACTCCCTTGCCTTTTATGGAGGGCATGGAATATCCATGCATGTGGACATGATGAAATGGCTCTGCACACAGACAGGGAGAATATATTGAAGTTGACTATGTCATGATAACATAAGTGCTTACGTTTATATATATATACACACACGCTCTTGCTGAGTAAGTGTTATATCATTTATTTAATATAACTCAATCAAACGCTCTCACTGATCTTCTTGGATATATATGTATACATCATGACACAGCTGAAAAGGACGTTATGATACAAAATCGACCATTTGGGTTAGGTGCAAACATTGGTTGAAATTTCCAAACAACGCAACGATCTCACAAAATTTCTTAGTGTCTTTTGGAGGGCATCTAATTATGTCCTAGAAGTGCTAATCAGTATTAATGTGCTCATACCAATTTATGTATCAGATGTTGCATCGATGCGACTTTCGTGCAATTAATCATTAGTGACTATAGTAATCCTGCCCATGCTGCTGATCACTTGGAACTGGAGGATGACACTCGAGAGTAGCTTCTAGTGATGGCATTTTCCTTTAGGGAAAAGCACTAGGGCAAGGGCATTACCCGGCGTAAAGACAACGGCAGAAATTTTCTTCTCTGATCTTCTTCATTATTGCTGTTTGTTTAGGCATGTTTGATCGTGGTTAGTTTATGTTTTTGCCAGGCGCTCTTTGATCATCTCTTGCGACGATCTCTGAACCGATCATAGAGAAAAAAAAATGCCGATGAGAGACTTCAAGCTGCAGTTGCAACAAATGACCGCAGATTATTACTAGAAAAACAAGGAACATAAACTCTCATACACTATCGAGCTGATCCGAACGGCTGTAGCATACACAATCACTGGAACGCAGCAAGAAGTTTAAGCAGCAACTCAGTGAGTCCGTTCACTGTTCGGGTTTCCGCTGACGTCCATTAAAAACATACACAACCAAAAACAACTTTGTGAACGACCACCATGCACTTGCTTGCAACAATTTTACTCCCAGCTTCCGCAGATATGCTCTCTGTAAACCCAAATTGCAGCGATCGAAACAACTACAAGAACCACTAAAAACACTCAAAGATAGAACAAAAATGAGCACATGACAGAGCGAATTTAAGAAGTTCTTGTTCTTCTCCATTGGATAAAAAGAGACAGAAGACGCCTTAAAAGAAGAAGCATAAAAACAGCACACTTACTACATAGTCAGCTAGCAACGCGCAGCTTTTGAATCACAGCTACAGCTAAGGATAGGAACTTTCCGAAACAAAATTGTCCGCCCAAAAAGTGAAAAGTGCCTCGTCTAAGCGGCCGAAAAATTGCGCTTTGTAACGTGCCTTCTAAATACATTGGAAATTTGATATATGCGCGGTCTTTACGAGGAGCTGGGAAATGAGCTGAGAGCTCGGATCTAGTCGCGAAACATATCGAAATTTTCAGGAGCAACTTTGCGTGCCATTTTTTTACACTCACGATTAAAGGAAGTTTTCGTGTGTAATCCACCTTTGTGATCTGAAGCATGGAAGCCACCGTGCGTATTTATAGTAGTCGTGCAAAGAACATCGATCCTTGCAGACGTTTGCCTCCGTGACATTAATCCACTTCGTCCTCACGTTCTCAAATAGCGACGAAGTGGCCACCTCTCCAGTGGCCTCTTCTCCAGTGTAAGATCGAAAGCCTTCGAATGAACTTGATGGGCGTGACCTTTTTCTCCTGCAAGCGCGAAGGCCTAGAGGGAAAGTAAGTACTGGAGCGACGTGGCCTCTTCTCATGGCAGAAATTAGAGACACCGCCAGCCTTAACAAAACTATAAAAAGGAAACATATGTCTCATCAGTACTAGATTTAGAGATTACAACAGGAAAAAAATAACTAACTATGTTGAAACCTTGATTGCAATATGGCATGACCCTCAAATGCCACCTTATAATGTTGCACTGAGTACCGTATCATCTGCAACCATTTGCACGGAAAACCTGTCTCATCACAGGAGTTATACTAGGCTATCAAGCTCCTTTATAGCAGTATATTGCTTTTGTGGAAAATTATGTAGTCGTATCTTTGCATCTTAGCCGATAGAGACCCTGTGATCCATACTCAACGGAACTTTGAATGGTCATGCACCCACCATCCAAGATGGAACGGGACTCTCTTGAACACCGGCGAGAGGAAGGAGCGAACCTAGAAGAGATGACTTCTGAGGAGGTGGAGATGCTTCATGATGCTCTTTCAAATGTTCCACTGTCCAGCAAGCATCTTATAAGTACAGGTTCCTCATCCACTGCCAATATCTCAAAGCATATCGTTATTTTACGGTGTTCCGCGCGCGTGAGTGCCCATGAAGATCTTGGTAACTGCTGCAAATTTCAAATCTACGAAATGTGCAGTAGTTCGAGTGGCGACTCACTGCTGTGTTATGGTCATGGACCAACGCACCATAAGATGTCAACAAAATTGCACACGAGAATGAAGAAAAATCACACATACCAGAAAAAAGGATGATACAATGATGGTGGCAGAGTCAAAAGTGAGTACCTACAGCTTAGTTCCCAGACTGAGACATGATTCAAATCAATGAAGGAGTGTGATGAAACAGCATTTGAAGCTCAACAACGCCGTAAATAACGCCGTAAATAACTGAGACACCGCCAGTTCTCAAGAGAGAGAAAGTGCAAACAGACTTACAAAGACAGCAGATGTTTCTTGCGCTCCCGCAGAGGCTTCTAACACGTTGCGAATCAACACATGACGTGATAGAAGCCACTGAGGGAGCGGAACAAACCTCTACATCGAAATCGCGGGTTCTCTATCACATGGCCGATAGAGAACACATATATAATATACATAATCCCAAAGAGGCAAATTTAACTTATTGAACAGAAAAAAAGAAAGCAGACTGCATGCTACTCAACAAGTTCTGCTCTGGAATTATCCCATTGTTACAATATATATTGCTGCGACCGAGACGCAGATCTCGACAACTTGATTCCACATGAGTTCAGAAGGCGTGTGATCACCATAGCTAGTGCTCATGTTAAAATTTCTTAGATGGATGGCCTCAGCAAGGTTGCAGTGCAGGCGGTTCGGAAATGAATTGCATTAAAGAATGTGGGGGTAGCAGGAGACTATAAGGCCGAGAGTGAAGACTGGGTTGGAGCAGATGCGTGGAGTTGCAAGAGATACTGGAAGACGCTGCAGCTAGTGATCTAGGCCTGCGGGTTGCAACTTGCAACTTGGATGATCAGCTGGAAATAAGACAAAAACATGCAGAGTGTGCCGATGTAGATCGTTATAATTACTACGAACTTACAACTCAGTTATAAATAGCTAGAAAATTGTCAAATCCAGCCTGTTCATGATATTTTTATTAGCCTAGTCTGCAGGTACTGGCAGTGACTAGTGCAGATGACGGACACCACTTTCTCCAAAAACAGACGTTCTCCCGGGGACCACTTCAAAGTTCAGACCTGTCCCTGGTCCAGATCATGGTTTCTCAACGTCCCAGACAGGGGAGCAGATCAGATCCCTCGACACTCCCGCGTGCTGCTCCCTGGAACCACTTTTTTGTTCTCAATTGCACAAGTTGCGGCATGGACCCATCATTTGCACTTCTTTTTTCCTGTATGCATGTTGCCCCTTTTTGCAGCAATCCTACCTCTGGCTAGCAAAATGTTGTGATGGCATCAATTATTCAATATGACATTATTGTATACACATGTCCTCTAGATTTATCCATGGTTTATACGGCTTCATGCTATTCTTGTTCTCTTCTGCACCTAGTACTGAATCTTCCAGCCTAAGTACCTCACTTCCTTGGTACATGGATATGAAAAGACACATTAACTTTTTTTTTACCATTATTTTTACATTTGCAACTGTTTAGCAAATACCCTTCGGAAACCTTCACCTCTTTTATCATTATCTTTACTTTTTTCTTATATACATGTTGACTCTTAAATGTGCATTCATATTAAATGTGCATTCATAGCCATAGGAGCCACCTAACATAAACCTTAGATTCTTTTGTTGAAAATTTGGCAAATCATTCTCTAAGAAAACCAAGATGTAATCTCAATCAAAGAAGCCAATGAAAGAAACCACCCCAATGAGTGGACATTGCTTAAAATTACATTTCCACAACTTTGACCAAGCATCAAATGTTGGAACACAATAATTTGGATTGTTCATCTATATTTTGCAATAAGTTGAAGGTTCCATTATTTGCAAAGTTTCAATTACAAAAATTTCATGCAAATGAATAATCCTTTTCTTTGTGAAAAAGACTTAGAACATTGAAATGAACATTTCTTTTCAATTAGAAAAGTCCTTTTTGGTGAAAGCACACTATGCATCTTTAGAATTGTAGTCACACGTATAATTTTTTGACAATTAAATCTTTTGTTAATATATAGATATCATATCTTGAATTATTTTTTCTTGTTTTAAGTATATTTGATTAGCTTTAAATTTCATCTAATAATTTTTCTAAAAAATTCAACAAGCATTGAAAAGTTTGAACATATGGAATATATTCGTGACAAAATAATACTCGTCACAAAGTTTGAAAATTTGAATATATATATTTCAAAATTAAGATTGTGAATGGAATTTTTGGGTAAATTGTTTCATGGTGCATGATATTGATATACATCTATCAAATCTAGAACAATTTTGAAATTTAAAGTTTTTGATGAAATTCAATTGGAAAACTGTGTTTTTTTGCACTTTTATAACAATGAATGCATTATAACATTTTATTTTTAGGAAAAAACCACTACCATATCAAAGAGGAGGAAATTTTGTAGTCGGGCATTGCATTATGCTTTCAATTTTCTTTTGATTAGTAATGTTTCATGAATCATAAACATGAGGCCTTATGGTTGTTAAAAAATTGTAAATTATATATTTTGTGTATGATTTTATCCAATCCTCTTCATCTAACCATTGGATCAAAATCAATTTTGACTCAAAATGAACTTTGACTTCAAACATGTTGTGCAAATTCCAAAGTTTTTTACTTGACAATGTGTTTAGAATAACCAAATAATGCCATCAAGATTTTTGCTTACTACGTACTATAATACTTGTTATACATCACATTTTTTAAACAAAAGTGGTTCACCCTTAATGTGATTTCACCCTTTTTGCATAACAAATGTTAATAATTCATTTTCAAAATTAAACACATCTTTATGTGTTGAAAATTACAAAAAGGTAAAGGTTGAAATGTTCAATTTTTTATTTGTAAGGAATATTGGCACATTAGGCTCAAATGTGTTTTTGGGCTTAAAAAGTATGAAATTTAAACATACAAATCCTTCACCAAAAATGTAATAGAAAGCATATGGATGCATCGTATTTATGGTATATGATAAAAATTTACAATCATTTGTATTAATAGCTAACAAGTTTGCTGATATGAATCAATTTACATTTAATGAGGTCATGATTTATATATATATCAATTGACTTCAAAGGTCTTATGTGGGTATAATTATTTAAAATCATGTGAAAAAAAGGATACAACCTTGGAATGTATGCTTCATGTTTAAAATGTACGAAAATTTTTGTACATATGTCAAATCTATTGATAAATGTATTTTAATCAAGCTTGTTCACTGTTTATGAATAAACAAAGTTAGACAATACATTATTACAAATTTAAATTTCTTTTTCACATTATCTTTTATGACTAGATTTAATCAAAATAAACATCCAAATAGCTTAACTTTACAATAAAAAAAACAATTAGCCATCACTATGACAAATCGTGTCCATGTAGATCACCTTACCTTGCAACTAAAGCTCAAAAACCATTCAAGTACAACTACACGTTGTAAGTATGTCCTTCAAAGTGTAAATCATATGCAACTACACTTTATAAAAACAAGGATTTAATAAATAAATTTTCAAGTTAGAAAATAAACTAGAAAGTAGATTTGCTATTTTTGCCAATTTGAACCTAAATATCCTACTTTTGTCAAGTTTAGCCCACTTTAGCCAAATATAATTTAATATAGCCCAGTTTAACTTTATATAATTTAGTTTAGTCAAGTATAATTTAATGTAACCAAATTTAACTTAATTTTGCCAAGTTTAACCTAATATAACCTAGTTTAGCCAAATTTAATTTAGTATTACTAAATTCAACCTAATATAACTTAGTTTAACTTAAATAGCCCCAAAGTAGATTAAGTTGTTTAGGTTTAGTTTAAGAAGACATAGATTTGTTTTAAATAGCCTATGGAACCCTATGCTAGATTGTTGGGTGTTTAGGTTAACCTAGGTGAACTTAGGTCAGCCTAAGGAGGCATAGGGTCATCTAGCTAAAAAAGCTTATTCTTTATATTTTTATGATACCTTCACTTGTTACATAAAAAATGTGGTAACGGCAAAAGACTTTGCCCCTCGAAGTGGAGGTGAAGGGTTCAAATCCTTTTACTTTCGTCTTATGTGCTTCATAGGTTCCTAGGGGAGTATTAATGGGGTAGCCTTCCTAGGAGGAAGGCTCAGTGGTTAGCATATAGCCTAAGTTGTTTTTTAACCTCGGTTAGGTCACTTAGCCTAGCCTAACTTAAGGTGTCTAACATAAGGCTCCTAGCTTAGTAGGTGGCCTAGGTAAAATCCCAAGTGTCATGATTTGATTAAAAGTTGATTGCCACATGGCATCATATAGTTGGGTACGAAAAATAATTTCATTATTTTAGATTGCCACATGTCCCGTCATAAATGGTTAATAAATTTTTGAATTCATTTTAAACTACCACGTGGCAGCAAAACATTATTAAAATAAATTATAATTATAGTTTTAAATTAAATTTTGGCCATCGAAGATGTCTTACAGTCATGGAAGACATAATCGCAAATGGCATTTATGGTTACACCATTTTTTGCGACTAATGGTAAATACCACAGGGCCATATGGACTAGTAGTCATGTAGTCATGGCCAATCATATATGTGGTTTAAGATTACAACGCTAGTCGCTTATATAATGATATTTTCCATGTTTTAACATAATGATTCCACATGCCTATGTACATAACATATGGTTTGTCTATCAAAAAATGCAAGACAATGTTGTCCTTGGACAAGTCATTGTGCAAATTTTCACAATGATGTACTACATTCATACTGTTTATGAGTGCCATGCCAACTTCACACAATTTTGCCTAAAAGCAACAAGTTATGTTTGCTCTTCTAAATCCGGCCTCCCTTGTTGCAATAAGGTACAATTATCAATAATGAAGGGTACTTTGTGCTGTAATCCAACATTTCTTGAAAAGTTCCCCCATATTACCATAATGTGTATGCCTTTGTAGTCTTTGTGTGGATGGCAAGGAATTTGATGACACCTGGTTGTTCACACGAGCATGCCAAGGCTTTCACTAATCATTGCTTACGTGTTTTTCACTTGTCATTTGTCTTCAATGTCTTCCTTGCTAACTCAATCGTGTTTGGGATGCAATTGAATCTTTTGATTCACACCTTGTGCACCACATAATAACCACCTTGATTGTCTCCACCTAACAATGGGAACACATTTGCTGTGCTTAGAATCCATAACACACCATGGCTTCCAATTTGGGATATAAGGTTTCAAGCACCTTTTTCCACTGATGGTGCAAGCCTTGCCTTATTCTTCAACCAATTCTTCGAAAAAAATTCCCACCATGAAGTTTTCTCCAACAAGCTTGCCACCTCTGTGGTCTAATGCACCTAATCCTTTTATGGATAAAAAACATTCAAACCATTGTAACAAGTTTGTGGCTAAATTCAAAATTTTGTATTCAAACCATTCCAAAAACCCGTTGAAAATTCGAAGTTCAGTGTATTGTGAAGATCTGTCTAATTCTACCAAGAACTTATGTTCCATGATCCTTCATTTGTGCATGGTTGAGGGTGGGCTGTTCAAAAAGTGCTTGGAAAGACTTTGAACTAGCCCACCCTTTAGGACGCTCCCATGGTGACCAAATTTTTTTCAATTGCCACAATGTCTTTCCCCTCCCCCAACCCCCTTTTTTTTTGTTTTTCACATTCCCCCCCTCTTAATGGATGAAATTTTTTTAACGTGTACCACACAAGATAAAAAGGACTAGGTAAAAAAGATAGAAAAGGGTGACATTGTGACAAAATCTTGGTACACTTTAGAAATTTTGGACCTTAATGGTGACCGAAACCTTTTTAGTCACTATCTTATGTGATGACACGCTCCCAAGCTCCTTGATAGATTCAAATGTGAGTCTAAAGTGAAAATAGCGAAAGAGCAAGGAATTGGGGACACGCTCCTTAGCTCGAAGCACTTTGGGGGTAGAAGGGTGTGCTGGAGCTCCGAGATGGGACTAGGAGGAATGACAAGCATTTAATCACTCACACAAACCTACACAAAACCAAACAACAAGTTGGTTAGTGTATAGTTGGAACACATTTGGTGCTAGGATGAACCACGGGCAAACTTGGAATCACAAGACTTACCACAACCCAAACTTGGGGGAAGCCACCACCTTCCCCCTTATAATATACTTTGTGCCTTTCCACGAGGCCCACATCCAAATGGCATTTTGACCTGGGAATTCCCAAAGTTAAGACTCCTGCAACTTTGGGGCCCCATAACTTTACATGTAGACCTTTGATTGAGATGAGGTCTAAAACAAAGTGGTAGCCATTGTCGAGAGTTTTCCAATGGTATGTCGCATGCCACATGTACACAAGGAAATCGAATTGATTCTTAACTTTTAGTGATCAGGAGTCAAATTGCCAATTTGACTCCCGGCTTTTCTTTTGGCCATAACTTATGTTTTAAGTGTCCAAATGGGTCATGCGAGCTCATTTTAGACATCTATGTTTCAATATCTTTCCAATGATATAAAGAAGTTGTCAATCCATTAGCTTTTAGCTCCTGCAATCGCTCTTTAAATATTTGAGAGTCCATCGGGACTCCAAACTCCCAAAGTGGAAGCTCCCTTGAGAGGGTGAGGGTCATTCCTTCACACTTTCCTTCACTCTTGGGCTTCCTCATGGCCCGCAACCTTGCAAGCCCTTACCTTGGTCGCGAGCCTAAGGCTAAGGCTGCGACATGTGATCACCTCATAAAATAATGGGGTTACCAATAGGAACCCATTGGCAACTTGAATGGAACATGTTGGAAACAAATGGAAAAATAAAAAACAATTCTTCTTTGTTGGGAGCAAAATTTGATGAAATTTTGTAACACACATAAATAATTACAATTATATGTTTTCCATTCATTCCAATCACATTATTATCAATGAGGTTCAATATTCAAGAATTATGGGCCATATTTAATCAAATTATCATCAATGAGGTTCAATATTCAAGAATTATGGTCCATATCCAATCATTCAATTCATTTTTCAATTGTAAAACGTTACATACGATTGTAGTTAACTAGGTTTACATTAATTGTGACAAACTTTTAAAGGAACAACTTGCTCGATGAAATGGGGCCTTACATTGTGGACATTTTTTCCTTGCCACCATCAAAGTGATTAGGCATTGCAAATGGTACATGTGTTGGCAAGTGCCCAAAATCCATGCACCTTTTGGTCCAAATGGAAAGCAACAAAATAATGCATAGTTCCCCATTTTGTGTGAAGTGTTGAGGTGTGGGTCACAAAAGTTCCCGTTTTTTTCTAACATGGTGATGACATATTCCCAATCAAATTTGGGATGCGTCACCCAATCTATGCTTACATTCTCCACCATCTTGGGTAAATTGTCAAGAAACATCTTAGACATCTTAGGCCATGATGTCAAACTATGTGATTAGAACCTCCCATTTTCATAATATTCCACTTGTATTCTTACAAGCTCCATTTCCATTTGCGTAACTCAAAATGCTTCCAAATACTTACAAGATGCATATAGTTCAAATTTTGTTTGATCACCTTCACAAATGCTTCAACACCTTTTCGATATTGTTCCTTCATATTAATCAACATTTGATGGCAGCATTTAATGTCTTCCATAGAATTCAAATGTTATTTTTTTGCCTCAGTGGCCTTTGTGAATGCCTCATGTAATGCCTATTACTAAATGGCAACATCTTGTTCTAGCCCAAAACACTTTGCTTGGCATGTAGCCAATTCTTCACATAGTGCATCGTGTTCCAATGTGACGCGCTCCCAAGTCACGGGGTGAAACCAACTTGAGGGTTTCACAAAGTCAAGTTGCGGAAAGTTGAGACTTGGAGGCATGCTCCCGGCTTCCAACTCTAGAAAGGGGTAGAGGGTCAAGTTGGGAGCCCAGGGATTAAACTAGGAAGAAGATTTAGTAGATCAAGCATGAATCTGCATCAAAACAAACCACCCACATGGTTAGTTCACATTCCAAGACACCCTTGGGTGTTGGGACAAGCCACGGGCACTTCGGACCACAAGACACACCACGGCCCGGACTCGGGAGTATGCCACCACCATACTCCTTATAATATACTCTGCGACGCCCCGTGGGGGCTACATCCAAATGGCACAAATTCCCGGGACTCCCGAAATGGAGTCCCGAAATTGTCCCGAAATCGTCCCGGGTGGAGTCCCGGGACTTTGGGAGCTCATAA
>Ga0209208_10003503_pt1 | contig 22435 bp, 24 predicted proteins | sample S1TSphfallax_3_FD_187694 | JGI IMG/M metagenome (GOLD analysis project Ga0209208, IMG submission 187694) | Host-associated microbial communities from peat moss isolated from Minnesota, USA - S1T2_Fd - Sphagnum fallax MG (SPAdes) (version 2) | ecosystem: Host-associated > Plants > Peat moss >...
AATTCTCACAAGGAGAAATTTAGACTACTTTCTACTAAAACATGGAGAGTAGGAATCTAATTAGTAATCCCTTATGAAGGGATTGAACCTTTTTAAACTACCCATTCTAGCACAAGTGGCCTACCTACAAAAACAAATACATTAGTTCAATATAAAACCACCTTCAACTTTCAAATCAAAATAGAATTTTGAAATAGAAAGTTGAATAAGAAGGGGTATCCATTTGGGATCACCATTTCACTTACCCAAAAACCTAGAAACTGTCCAAAGTCTGCAAACAAATGAACACAGTGGGGATAGTTGTAAATTAGAAATGGACCCTAGTGTCCATTATGGATTCACCAACTCCCATACAAAAAAAACCAACAAACCTTTGCAAATTGCAACTTGCAAGGTTGCAAAAATCCAAGGATAGTTCCAACTTCCAACTTTTGCATCAATAAACTGTTGAAATGAAAGCCTAAGCTCCCACACCATATTAAAGGCGTTTAGCCCACCACTGTTTGAATGCTTCTACATATGGAAAATTCTGTAGAATGTAAGACTTCTAGGAGAACATTTTGACCACCAATCCCAAGTTGGTTGTTAGCTGATTGCACAATTTGAAGTTGCAAAATGCCAAGGAAATAAAACATTGCTCATCTTTTATGCTACTAATGACTTGTACCATGGTAATCTCTGCCAATTTAAAGTATTTTGGAAAAGAATAAACAAATAATCTAGATGTCGAAAGAGTGTGCCAAAGATGCGTCAAAGGATTTGCATCAATCGACTTCGCCATATAGTACATGCATTTGATTTCATGGCCAATTTGAACATAAATTGTTCAATGTCAAGGGAAGAAGTTGACATAACCTTAGGAACCCATACATCACTGTTGGCTAGCTTTTTGGGGTTACAAAATATAGCTTTTATCACATTTAAATGCTTGTTGAAGATTTCATTTGCATTGGACTATAGCCAATATTATGGGTACACCACACCCAAACTATCCATGACATCAAAAGCAAGGAATCTCCCTTGCAATTTTGTAGCAATGCAAAGAGCAACCCTTACAACCTAAATAACCACCACATCAATGCAAATCAAATTACCCCCCTCCAAATTCCAAATTAAAAAAATGAAAAAAAAATTAAGGTTAAGGTTAAACTTGCACATTTTGCTTCCATCTACATGATGGCTACAACATACACCTTTCTGGTGACATATGAAATCACACCATTTTGAAAGTTAAGATGAGTAGCCCAAATGTGTTATTGGTTCACATCAAAAACAATTGTTCCACACCAAAGTTCAAGTTTGGCATCTAGTGCATGATTATGGAATCATGTGTAAAAGCCTTGCAAATGCATTAGTTTTAAACCTCATGTTTTGGTCTGTGTATAGTTCAAAGATCTCCCCTTGACATACATTTGTTCTTGCAACAATATCACAAACAAAAACATCACACAATTGGTTAAACTTAATTAGGTTGTGGATTACCTACAATAGTGGCAAAATGGCAGCAAGCCCTAATAAAATTTACACATCACAAAGAAGTTCAAAATTTGCCTTAGCTTTGTCATTGGTAGGACCATCAAGGGCCATTTTCATCAATAAAGTTCTATACTCCAGCATCACACGCCATGCAGGGGACAACATAGATATCCAATGGCTTTTTACATCTTTCATCCCTTTCAATTCCATAACTTTCACAAGTTTTGTAAATTCCAAATGCCTTATAAGGCTTTTGGAGAAGTAATTGTACAAGGTCTGGAATAATGCTTCAATTTTGTTCACCACTTACAAATGTGACAAAGTCTAAACTGCCAAATTGGTTCTATGAACCATGTAATGAACCCCAGTGGAATTTGGAGCCCATCCATTAGAAATTTGCCAAGTAACACTTGACTTAATGCCTAAAAAAAAAAAACTCCATTTGCATCAAATGTCATTAGCTTTTTACCAATTAAATATTTCATTAGACCTCCTTCATGCATCAAGGCTTGCATGAAGACTTGAGTGAGGTTATCAGCACTTGATCCCACCACCACACATTTAAATGAAAGAAAGATTGGTATTTGTAACCAATTCTGAACCACATAAGCATGAATTGAAAGCTAGTTTTGATTGTCGATGGTACTAACTTCATCATAAGTGAAATGAATTGGGTTGCTCCAACAATAGACTTGGTTGCCTCCAAGATAATGCCATGCATGTGTTGAGCCATAGCCCAACTTAATGAATATGTCTAACGCATTTTTGGGTTTTTTTCAAGATTCAAAAAATCAAACAACTCCTTATGAGCCTTGTATTCAAGCATTGGTCGACCATGTTTTAGTGTGTGGAATAATGTGGCAAATTGAAATAATTTCTTCTGTTTTTACCAATCAGCCTTGTAATAACTTGCTGCAAAACAAACTCCCTCTCTTTGCATAAGTAGTTACAGTTTTGTTGTGCTTATAATCATTGTCGATATACCATTCATCTTTTTTCTTTCCCTTCATATTTTTTTCATCCTTCTTCCAATGAGCATGTTTATGGAGTGAGTCCCATTTCGGAGTTAACAACTTATCTTTATGTTCAACCTCTGAGCATACTTTGCACTTCACAAGGTCCACAAAACCATCAACACCCATTTGTAACTCAACCTAAGGTAGCTTAGCTGCCAAGCTACTTTAGGAAACTTGAAATTTCCTCTTTGACTCGTAATCACATGTTTTGTTAACTTTTTGTTCCAAGACTTCTATTAAAACTTGAGGCCCTTCTACTAAATCAATGCCAGGACTTGGACTATTTGCAAGAAAATTTGAACATGAATAAGTCAAAAGCACATCAATGACAACTTACTTACCTTTTGAGGTAGCAAGTTCACGTTTGGGTTGAATTTCTCCTCTATTGTTAGAAGCCACATTAGAGTTAGCAAGAGGGATGCGATTGCTAGGGTTGTGAGAGGTGTAAAAATATTTAAATTTGAAATTTGGGGGCGATTTAAAGAGAGGAATGTTTAAACAAAAAGTCCATACACACTAAGGTTCACAATAAGTGCACAATGCGATTTAAATAGAAGTTGCACAAAAGCATAGTGAAACCACAAAAATAAACAGCATAATAGACAAGAGCGCAATGCACATTGCAAAACCACAGAAGCCAAAAAGCTTTGAAGTAGGAAAAGAATCAAGAAACTAGAAGAACCTTGACAACAACAAAAGAACCTTGAAAATAGAAGAACCTCAAAACCAATTTTTTTTCAAAAGAACTACAAAAGCATAATAATCACAAAAGTAGAAAAATTAAAATAATAAAAAACTCGCAGAAGCATAAGAACCTCAAAAGCAATAGAGAACTTGCATTTGATTTGCAAAATGGAATGTTGCATAGTGCACATGTACACCATACGCAAATAATTAAGCATAGATACATACTTGAATAAAAAACAATGAAAAAATTGCGTTTATTGTGCTATGTCAACATTGACCACTAAGTTTCCAAGTTGCACTTTCTAATTTCAAGATTTAGTGTTGTTTGCAAATTCATCACCATAAATCATGATCATAATTTTGTTGTACTTTAAGCACTTGCAAAAAATGAACATTGTAATTGTCATCTTGAGTCTCTCAAACTATTACTACTAACTATAGTGAGGCTTGAGCATTCTTGAGCAAGCACTTAGGAGTCGAGAGCACAAAACCCTAAATCTTGAAAGTTCAAGGACTATTGCAAGTTGTAACATAAAGATGATGTACACAAAATCAAAACTCGTGAAACCAAGAAACTTCAATGTGATTTGCTCATAAACACATGATAAAGTGTAAGTTCTAATATCTAGATCCAAACTCTAGAGTTTTCCACTCCATAATCACAAAGTGTAAATTTGTAACATATGAGCCTTTAAACCTCTGGCAAATCTGAATAGTAAACAAGAGGAAAAGTGGCGAAAATTTTAAGGCAAGAGGGGAAAGGTTTGTTGAATGGCTCAGATTGAAGGAGGAAAAAAGTGGCGATGATTTGATGGTTGATGTAGACACATAGGCAAATGTAGGGTTCCTTTTAGGGCAATTTGGTGAGTAGCTGTTGTTATGCACTCGCTTGTAAGGTGAAAAGTTTCCAAGTTGTGTACATCTTCTGGCAACCTTTTAGAACATCATGATGCTTTTAGACAAAAAGTTCCAGATTTCACCCTTGAAATCCAAGCTTACAAGTGGCCAGCCCTAAATTTTTGGAGAAATTTGACAATTTTTAGGCGAAAAAAAACACTGGTGCCCACCCCATCTCCAACAAATGTTTTTTTCTTTTTCTTCACTTTGAGATTTAGCATTAGTTGTGTGCATCCCAATAAAGATTTCACATTAACTAGCAACACTAACTCTGGATCGTCCAAATGTGGCCATAAGTTGCATCGCACAATGACAAAATCCCTTCAAAACATCTCTAAATGTGACGAATTATTTCTTAAAAAAAGGGTATCTTGCAACCGAGAAATTCTCTAAATCTCTCTTGCATTGAGAAAAGGAAGCTAGCTACATCACAAAAATGAGAGTGAAAAAAAAAAATGAATAGTAGTGAGCATCTACCATTGACAACACAACAAATAATCATAACAGAATTTTGGAAAGAGGAAAAAAAAGAAAAAAACCAGCAACATGTAGGATTGAGCTTCTATGAGTGATTAACACAAAAAAAAATCTTGAGGAATGAAGAGAGTTGGAGTAGCTTCAATAAACTTGGTCATCAAATACTTACAATGAGTGAGAGAAAATGGATGTTTGTGAGATAGCCAATCTGATTTATGAGCTTCTTGGCAAATGGAAAGCAAGGAAAAAAAAAGCCAGAGAAGGAAAAATGTGTACATTTGCCTCTCTGTTTCCAGAAACAAATGATGAGTGCAAGCAAAGCTTCTTCTAACTTTGGCAACCTTTTGTTCCCTCCGGAAGACAAAAAAACAAACAAACAAAGCCAACAAAATTATTTCCCAGTTTTATGAGATATTTAACTTGATGACATTCATATTTAACTCTCTCTCTCTCTACTCTCTCTCTCTATGAGAAAGGGTTCATCACTTGCCGGTGTTCTGAGATAAGTGATGAGCCTATTTCATGAGAGAGAGAGAGAGAAGACTCACAAGAGAGAGAAGAGTCTTTAGTGTTTACAGTATGTACATAATTCCTGTCACGAATCTTCACGTCTTCTTCTTCTTGTCAGCTCCTAATTTGTTTTTGGTGTTATAACGAAAATCCTTCATTACTGTACCCCGACAACCACAAATTCCTTCACTAGTTCCAAGAAGATTGTTATGATCTTCAACTAAGTTCTCTTGCACACGGACTCTCGAAGTTGTTCTTCAATCATTTTTTTAGTCTACTCATGATCCCTGGAGACATGATCATCTTCGGCTATAAGGAAGCTAGCTGCTCACTCGCTCAATGTGGACCATAACTAGTGCAGCTACAAAATATTATTTCTAGCCAGAGCTAGCTAAGAAGTTGGCTGTGTAGTACTCCACCTCTCACTCTGCAACGCAAGTTCTTTTTGTTCTTTTGTTCTTTTGTTTTTTTTTTTGGTGGGGGGGGGTTTCGTTTGGTTGTGGTCGATGATGCCAAAAGCTGAACAAGGAAGAAATTGTTTCTCTCCTAGTTTTGGATAACACAAAATACTGGTAGACTTTGTAGTAGGGAATTCTCCAGGTCTAGCAGCTTCTTGTCGTTTTATCATTTGGAAGCGTTATTTCAAGTCTTGCATGAAAGAAGATCTTGAAGGAATGATTATTCGCAGATTTGCGGTTTAATAGCATCGAGCGAGAGAGAGAGAGAGTCTGTGTGTGTGTGTGGGCGCGCGCGTATTTGTGCAATTGGTGAGAGGGAGTCTCGATATTATGGTGATGTTGTCGTTGTTGTTGCAGGAAGGAGCCTAGTGCATTGTTGAAAGAACAGCTGCTAGCAGTAGTGGACAAGAAAAATGGCTCATGATTCTTCGTTACAGGAATATCATGACTCGGAGTCTAAGAATCTTGTGTCAAATCCGTCCACGAGAGTGCGTGATTTGCAGTTGCCAGGGACAAGTCACAAGCTGATGAATCTAATTCAGAGTGATAAGAAGAGCGAGCTGATCATGGCAGAAGGAGGAGGAGGAGGAGGAGGAGGAAGAGAACGAGGAGTACTACAGCTTAGTCCCAAGTCTGTGATTACGGACATTCGCAGCTTGGTAAGCAAGTCTCCGGATTCTTTCTCCTCCTCATCTTCCAGCAGAAGAGAGTATTGTGACGGGGTGAGTAGTATCACAGGGCCAGCAGCGGGGGCAGCAGCATTGATCGTAGATGGTGGTACTAGTACTAGTACTAGTAGGAGGAGAACTGGGAGGAGCAAGTGGTTGTTGCCGTCGCGCCATGATCGGGGCTATTCCATCTCCGATGTAGAAGATCAAATCATGAGCGACTCCTCCGATCAGAGCTCTTCTCTCTTCGATTCTAGTAATGCCTCTTCGTCCAGCGAGGAGATCCTCGCGACCGCAAAGGTAACGTACCTTAATATACTTGGGCCAAGGATACATTGCGACAGAATGTGTAGCAGGGAGAGAGTCCTTTACGGTGCTCAGTTGTCATGGGTACTTGCTTTGCGCTTGTGTTTTCTTGACTGGATTTGATCTCTCTCACTTTTCTTGCGAACAGATCGGCGCATTAGAGTCGTTACCAGAGATGCACTCTTTGACCCTGGAAGCTTCTGTGTTGAGACCACCCCGAGATCTGCATGCTCTTCTCCCTGCATCATCATCTCTTACTGCAGCACCAAGTAGAAAATCTCCTGCTACAAATGTTGTGCAAATTGACACTCAAGCTTCAACAAAATCCAGTGATCGGTGGGAAGCAGCAGCAGCAGCAGCAGCAAACACTGATGATTATTCCGCAGAGTTTAACAGAAAACTATCCTGTTTTAGGAGAAGCACCCATTGGGGTGCAGGTGGTGGTGGTGGTGGTGGTGTTCTAGCTCACACTAGATCACTGCAAGGCAAGGTCATGTCTTCTGCAGCAAAGTCTGAATCTACAGCTTCTGCAACAACAGAACAATCTGACAATGTGGCCATGGCAACAACATTAAGGCAAGGAGCTGCAGATCATCCTTCCAACTGCAGCTGGGTCCCTAAGTATTCAGCAACAAGTATGGACCGTAATATCTTTGCTTACAGTGACAGAACACCACAACGATTCTTTCCAGCAGCTTTGCAGCATCATGAACCTGCTGCTTTTTCTGATTCTTCAAGTTCTCCAGTAGCTGCAGCTCATGGTAACCTAACTGCTGGGAGCCCTGGAGCTGCAGCTAGCTGCCATGGAACTTATGGATTCTTCTACAGTCCTGCAGCAGGCGCTTCAGGTATCCTATGCATCCATCATGCTGCAAATTCCCCCTGGAGTTGTCTGATTTCAGCTGCCGCCTTTTGTTGTCCTCCTCTACAGTGCAGCAAGAATCTAGAATCTGTTCCCACCCACATCAAGAGTACATTAATGCTGAAGTACCTACTTGAGTTCAGGCTTGAATGTTGCAGCTTGAATGAGGATTTTACACCTCTTGATTGTCTTTTTTCAATGGAGGTGTGTCTCTTGAGACATGGTCTAGCCAACAGCATGACTGACAACAGCATGCCTCATCATGATGCTTCAAGTTGGTTTTCTGGGGTTTAGGGTTTAGGGTATGCAGCAGAAAAACAGGATGCAGATCATGTTTGTATCATGGGTTGCAGAAAATTTTGGGTGGGTTATTGTTCTATATGCTTACATCTATCCACACCCCATGTCACCATCATTGTTGAGAGCTGATGAAGTCAGTGAAGATTCATAGCAGCAGCTCGTCACTGTGATCTTTTTTCATGATGAAGGGTGGGGCAGTGACAGTCTGACACCTTGTGAGTGACACTCATAAGGTTATGACCATACCCAATTTTTGTCATTTTTGTTTTGGTTTTGCTAGAATTGACAGACATTGAGTTGAAAATCTTCAAAGTGTAATTTGTTGCGGGGTTTCTTTTTTCCCTCTGCAATCTCATAGATATGTATGTGAACTCCTACTTTGAATTGGTATGGTTGCAGAGAAATACACAGGCGGTGAAGGTGGCAGCACTGGTCACTTTCATCAGAGAGTTTTCTCAAGTCTGCTCTTCAAACCTCTAGTCCCAAAGCCAATACCATCAAAATGGGATGATGCTGAGAAATGGATTAGAAGCCCTGGCCATCAGCAATCACCAGCCCACCCACAGGCCTTGCGTCTGCCAGTTCTCATGGGCTCAGAAACAGGTAAACCTTTCCTAGTCCTGAAAACCTCCTAACATCCAACCAATGCAAATAGTACACTACATAAGAATGTAGTTTTTCTCACACAAAAAGCTGAGATTCATGCCACATGTGTGAGTAAACTTTGTGGTTTCATGCATTACAATGTACAATATGCAGTGTTTATTGTGCTGTATGTTACAATTTATGTGTAATATGTGCTATTACCTAATGTGAAATTACCATTAAATACAATGGTTTGTGTGAAAAACTGCATTCTCTTGTAGTGCTACAGACAATAATCAGCTCACAAATCTCATGTTGTGGGTGGCACATTTTTGCAGAAATTTTCTAAAATAGAAAATGAATGCTATCCAAATTTTCCTGAAAATAGGTAGGTAGCCAAAAATAAATTGCAAATTTTGAAGCTGTTGAAATCCAATTTCTTATAACCACTCAATATGAATTTCACAAATGAAATTGAAAACCTGAAATTTGGGATGAACCCTTTGAAATTCCAAATCCAGTGTAAGTAACATGACAATGTACCTCTGACTGATGTTGGCAGGGAGAAGGCATTCCATTTCAAGTGCCCAAGGGCTGCAATTGTATGATGGAGCAAGCAGCCAGAAATATCCAACCTCATACACGGAGAAGTCTTTGTCTCCGATTGTTATTGAGCCAAAGTTGGGCATTGGCAAGGGTCAAAGACGAGTTCCCAGTGCCACCACCCAAAAGAAATATACCAAAACACTCTCATTTGGTGACCTTTCAAAACGGTTTGATCTCTCTGGAGCAGCTGGGAAACCTATAAGTTCCTATGCAGCAGGAGATGATGAGTTCTTGTTTGAAGGGAATACTAGACAGTCGGCGGATAAGCCAAAGGTCTCCTCCTTCCCAGCTCACACTACTTCTTCCTTCAGGGTCATTGATGGCAGTGCCATTGGAGGAGGATCACTAAACATACAACTTCAAATGCCCAAGTCAGTAGACAAGTCTGCACGCCATTGTTGTGACAGTAGTACCAAGGAGCCAAGTTCACCTTCCTCCTTTGATCCTTGTACCGGAGGTGAGATATTTACATTCCACAGAATTTTACTTGGACCCAATTGTCAAATACAAACATTATGCCAGAGTTAACCAACAGCCACCAGCATACAGTCCATTGACTGCAACTGGGTTGATGTCTGGTTTCACCTAGGTAATTTATCCTGTAAAAAGTGCATTCTTTAGGTAGGTAGGTTTGTAGGACAATCAGTGGAGTGTGAGGCACTTAGGTCAGTAGATGCATGTAGATGGTTAGTACATGGGTAAAGGCTAACAGTGGGTTGTTGGCAGATTGGTAGTAAAGACAGCAATAGAGCTAACCACCATGGTCAGCTAGTTAACTGAAACCTAATGTGCCCATAAAAGTCCACAGGTTTTTCCCTTAGCTTGACAGTAAACAAAACTGGATGCCTTACAGTTTCTGCCACAGAAGTATTTTTTAATGGGTTTGTTTATGTGGGATTGGCACAGATGAATTTTCCAGCTCCATATCAAAACATGATGATCACTTGGTAGCCATGAAGGAGATTGGCACTGACCCACCAACTCCTCGTGCCTTCCACACCCCACGACCTTCACTGGGTCACAGGGACATGGGCACACAAATGACTCCAGCAGAGAGCCAGAGAAATTCTATGTGCCCAACACCAAAATTTGTGACATCCCCTGGAAACAATTCCCCTGCTTGCTTAGGCACACCATCTGGCACTGGACCCATGGGGGGCACAGTAGTGCCTGGGCTTTCAGACTTGCTTCAACTCAAAAGCTGTCACCTTGCAAAACTTGAGCTCCACAAGTTAGCAAATGATGAGCATCCCATGATCGATAGGAACCCAACTTCAAACACTGAACAAGACGACAAGTTGGAGCATACTAGAAAACTTTGCCAGTATGATCTGGGAGCCATGGAAGGGGGTATCTTGGTGTCTAAGGCCACAGCATGGAAGCAGGTTGAGCTAGCCAAATGCACCACTAGGTACTTCAACTCCAACACAATGTTTGCATGATGATGAGATCAAGTCCACAATTGAGAGAATTAAGAGGATATGTGTTCCCAAAGTCCTTATCAGGTAACTGTAAGCTAAGGTGGATCACTTTTTGTGCCATAATGATGATATTTTGCTAAGTATATATCATTTAAATGCCTATGGCAAGGAACATAATGATAAATATGTCAATTGGGACTTGATTACAATTTTATGGACTTCTGTATCTACCAAAAGTGAGCCACCTTTGCTTGCATGTACCCTATCTATCTGCAAGTTGAAGAACCCAACTTTTTTGAGTCTCATTACTCTCATATGTCCAGATACAACCATGAGCAGGCCAAAATCCTTGCATGGGAGGCTCTTGAGAAGTCCAAGGCTGACACTAAATTGAAGAAGATGCAGGTAAGCTACAAATCATTACCTCAGTATTTAGAGATTGAAAACTACCTTCTTGCAGCTGGGTTACCAACCTTGCTGATGACACATGTCTCATTTACTGGAGATGATCAATCCATGCATTGACTATTCTGTACTATGGAATTGTGAAGCCCCTGCCCATTATGTTGGGTAAGGCTCCATACAAGCCTGTTAGGGCAAGCTAGGTGACCCAACCCAACACAATGGGCAAGAGTGAGGCCACTCCAATTAAGGTCTGGGATAGCAAATTCAACTATTTTTTAAAGATTCATTCTGAGCAGACATTTTGGTTGCTTTTATGAGTGTATGTTCATCACCAGAAGATTAATATATCACATAATATGTTCAAGAAAATGACAATCTCTGCTACGCCGGACCTTAATGTTTTTGTTGGAGCTACAGAAGTTACTTGTGATTAAGCAATCCATGTTGGCTTGATGAAAAGAGTTTGCAGCTGCAAATGTGCTTCTAAACTGCAGATGATGACAATAGTATTAAGGATGATGTTGATTCTCCTCATCACAGGTAAAGCTTGAGAAAAAGTGGCTGCATGCAATTGAAAAGATGCAAGAGCGAGTAGCTGCAGCATGTCGGAAAGCAGAAGAAATGAGGGCTGCAGCTGAGACCCATCGTCAGGACAAAGCTGCTAAGACTACAGCACGCACCCAACAGATCATCAACACTGGCCAGCTTCCCCTCTTGCACAAGGTTTTCAGATGTTGCATTTCTTCATAGGCCTATAAACCCCATTTCTCTTCCTAAATTCCTCTTTTTATTCACATCTTTAGTTGTCTTCTCTGCAAAATATGTGTCTGGTCCATTGCTTTCAAGTCTTGGCTGCAAGTTACATCTTCAGCTGATTCACAACCTGGCCCATGCAATTTTGCGGGAACCAACAAACCATGAAACAAGTTTCTAGAATAGGAAATTAAGAGGTTCCTGTACAGATCTAACTAAACCAGAATTTTAGTGGTAGGTTTGTTCCACTTACAAGCTCTGAAGTACGCTGTACTTGGTCAGAGGCACCCAATTCTTCCAGAAATGCAATTTCTTAGCTTGGACAAGCTTTCGGAATTCATTCCTTTTCCACCCATTATCATGGTCAAGCAGAAGGATGCAGGAACTTACAAGATCAAGTCCACCCATATGGCACAATTCCTCATAGAACACACAATGTATCCAATAGAGTTGTTTGAGGAAGGTTTAGGTTGTGTTACAAGCCTTCCAAAATGCATTTCTGATCATCTACAACTTATCCTCCTACTTTTATTGTGTTGAAGACTTGGATGAATAGCTTGCACCAAACAAACTCCACACTTCATTTAATTCATCATCCTCAGCTTGATGTTTGTTCATCTGCATTGGATTTGAAACATTTGATGACATGAAGAGCCTTTTGAAACCAAGCCCCTTGGTTGCCCATTTTTCTTTTTCTTTTATTTAAATATAATGTGCAAATTGAATGCTTCTCCCAATTTATGTGAAATGCCTAAAGAAGGGCACCTAAGTGCAATCCTCCTTCCTCTCCATCAATGAGCTGTAGAATTGATTTGAACTGAAAGATAATTGCCTCGATTGATCAAAACCAAAATTCTCTTTTTATCTATACAATTTAAATCCATTTTGCATTATCTTGAGCACTTCCAAAGTACTCAATATAAAACAACCAAATTCATTTCAAAGTCCTTTGCACTTTTGCATGATGTACCCCAGCCCAATAGTATATTGGCAAATTATGTGTTAGCAAATTTCACAATCTCAAGGTTATGCTAGCAAACATCTTGAGCCTTTCGTCAACATAATTCACTAAAAATTCCATTGTTGATCATCAATGTGCTCAACCAAGGGGTGTTTACAAGGTTAACAAGTTTTCAACCTTAACCCAAGTCAATGTAGCTTCATGCTTCCTTCTCGCCTATCCAAGTATTTGTTCTTGCTCTTGCACATTTGTATGGGTTGGCAATCGTGGTCCATGATAGATTGGCAATGGATTTCACCAATAGTTAAATTGTTTCCCAGGGGACAAAGACATTTACAGCATGATACCTTCATGCATTTATGTTATGAGCTTCATTGCAAGGCTACTGCCTTGATGTTACAATGATGCACACATTAATCACATAAAATAAGAAGATACGGAGCATTTTGGAAAATAAATGGCAAGGACATGCCTATTCTATTATTTTCATGAATAATTTGTTTGAAGCTTCTGGGTTTCAAAAAGTGAACAATGGGATTTTAAAATATAGTACAAAAACTATTTCATTTGTTCATGCATGTCATGTTACAGTATTTATGTAACATGCCCAATATTCATCTTTGGCATGGTTTTAAGCATTCATGACATGGTTCCAATATCTCAAAATCCCAATAGCTGATTCAAATTTTGATCTAGAGGTAGGGCTTCTTTGGTGGTGGATTTTTGTGTACAAAAGGTTATAGTAGGTAGCCAAATTATAGAACAATGTTTTTGAAAAAACCTTTCATATCTAGTTTATATTGGAATTTGCTAAGCCTTCCTATGGATGATTGCCATTTTGAGTACAGCCCCCTCAATTAATGGTTGATGCAGTCCCAGTTAGAGGGGTATGCTTGACCTTCTTGATTAAAAGTCATATCAGATTTATTTTCAACATGTGTTTTCACTTTAAAGTTAGGAAGTTGATGAGAGGATATCTACCTAAATTCAAGCATGTAAATTATGTAACAAGAAAAATGGGCTTATGGAAATTGTTAAATTAGCAACTTAGGAGAGTGTTGGTGCACTAATGGAATCAATAGCAGAGTCACAATTTTTAATTTGATTAAAATAATACAAAAGAGAATATGGATCCATTTTGTAGGTGTCAACTAAGACTATGCAACATAAGTTGATGTCGAAGTGAAAGGGTTGGGATCGTGAAGGAAGTTGTATGTGTTACAATAAGCAATTAATTCCCAATGTTCACTATCCATTGAAAATTAGTATCTAATAAAGTTATTTGTCAAGTCCAACAAACACAACATTGAAAGCTTATGGTTGTCGGATTCATGGGACATGATTAAAAAGATGGTGGCCTAAGACTCAAAAATACCCTCAAACTTGACATGAACTAAGTTCATGCTAAGTTTCTTACTAGTGTGTCACCGAGAGAGGCCCATGGGTTTACATGTCTCACAAAGTTTTTACATGAAGCATAAGCTTCCTCTAGAAGTGCTCTTGAACCTCGAGTTTAAAATGCAAAAATGCATCTTTAAGAATTTAGAGGTTTAGAGCAAAGATAGGATATAGACAAGAAAAGATAGACAAACCTTAAAAATTGCTTGTGTCAAATGTCCACAACATGGAACAAGAATTTTTATTGGACTTGTGCAACCTTGAGGAGATCAACCTAAGGCATTCTAAGGAGGAGTTTGAATGTAATTTTCTTCTTTCAAGCTTTGTAACAACACCCCAATTTTGTAGCACCCTTTGAAATGAGGTTTAGTCTAACATAACCAATCATGGTTCTAATCATAAAGGGTACAAAAGAGGAGGAAAAGTTTTCTAATTGCTAACCTTTCTTTTTGGCAAGCATTTTTCCTAATCTTGTGATGATTATTCATATGTTGTAAAGGTTGTGATTTTTTTCAAACCTTAATTGGTGGGTGGTTGAAGTACAATTTCCGTGAATTGAGGTTTATTAGTCATTAGATATTCACGTAACTGAACGAGGAATTTTTTCACTCGACTAGTTTCTAATACATCTAAATATCCATTTATTCCAATATAAATACTAGTTACTTGTTCTTCTATTATCAAAGGGGCTGATTGAGACTATTTAAGTAATTCACATAATCGTTGGCCCTTTCTAATTGATTATAATTTGCTTTATCCAGATCAGATGCAAATTGTGCAAAGGTTTCTAATTCTACAAATTGAGCCAATTCTAATTTGAGTTTTCCAACTATTTGTTTCATAGCTTTGATTTGAGCCACATAACCTATTCTACATACAAAAATACCCACATTAATTACGAAGCGGATTCTTGCATTGAATAAATTTACTGATAGAAATATTTGCCCATCAGTAATGGAAATAACATTAATAGGAATATAAGCTGAGACATCTCCTACTTCAATTTCGACTATAGGTAAAGTGGTCATGTTTCTTTCACCTAAATGAGAGCTTAATTTAGTAGTTTTTTCCAAAAAATAAGAATGTAAATAAAAAACATTGCCTCGATATGCTTTTCCACCAGATGATCTTTTCAATAAAAGAGACATTTGTCGATAAGCTTATGCTTGTTTGGAAAGGTCATCATAAATAATTAAAGTATGTTGTTTATGATACATAAAGTATTCCGCCAAAATGGCTCCTATGTAAAGAACAACATGTTGTAATGTAGTAGGAGAATTGGCAGTTTCGGGCAACCTTAACCTTGGGTTCGCGACCAAGGTAAGGGCTTGCAAAGGTGCGGGCCAAGAATGAAGACTGGGAGTCACATTTCATGCTCCCAGGAGTGTGGGAAAGTGTGAAAAAATGAACCTCCACACTCCCAAGTGACCTCCCACTTTGAGAGTTGGAGTCCTGATGGACTCTCGAATTTTTAAAAAGCGATTTTAGGGGTCAAAACCCATTGGATTATGAAGTTCCTTATATCATTGGAAATTTCTTGGAACATAGATGTCTAAAATGGGCTTGCATGACCCATTTGGACACTTCTAACACAACTTATGACCAAAAGAAGGTCCGAGAATCAAATTGACAATTTAACTCCCAACCACTAAAAGTTTCAATCACCTCGATTTCCTTGAATGTAGGTGATATGTAACATACCGTTGGAAAGCTCTAGACGAGGGCTACAATTTTGCTTTAGACCTCATTTCAATTGAAGGTCTACACACAAAGTTATGGGCCCCCAAAGTCGCGAGAGTCCCAACTTTGGGACAAAATGACATTTGGGTGTTAGTCCTATGGCTAGGCACAAAGTATACTATAAGGGGGAAGGTGGTGGCTTCCCCCCAAGTCTAGGCCGTGCTGAGTCTTGAGAGTCTATGTTTGCCCATGGCTCGTCTGTGCACCAAAGTGCTCTAATTATGCACTAATCAACTTATTGTTTGGTTTGTGCAGGTCTGTGTGAGTAAGTAAATTGCTTGTCAATATTCCTAGTCCCATCTCGGAGCTCTAGCACGCCCCTCTACCCCTAAAGTGCTGCGAGCCAAGGAACGTGCCCCAACTCCTTACTCTTTTGTTTTTTTCACCTCAGACTCACAATTGAGTCTATCAAGGAGCTTGGGAGTTCGTCACATTTGTCGATAAACTTGTGCTTGTTTGGAAAGGTCATCATAAATAGTTAAAGTATGTTGTTTATGATACATAAAGTATTCTACCAAAACGGCTCCTATGTAGGGAACAAGATATTGTAATGTAGTAGGAGAATTTGTAGTTTCAACTACCATAATTGGGAACCTTTGTTTTATATATAATTAAATCGAGTTTTTTTTCAAAATATTTGGAATATATATTTTTTTGTTACGCCTTATTTGCTACACCCTTGTGCTATTTAATATAATAGTCTTTTGGGACAATTATGAGAATTTCATTTTTATCTTAACAAACTAGGAAAGCATAGGCTTATAAAAGTGTTGGCAAATTGCAAGTTTGATCTTTACACTTAACTTGCCACAATAATGTGAGATGTGGAACATGTTTTTAGTAACCAACAAATCAAACATGACTTTTACAAGTTGACATGTCAAACAAATTGCTTGAACCGTACTTTGGTTAATAATATAATCAAAGATAAAATTGGAGTGATAAAACAAAGTTCTTTGTTGATGAGACCGGTTCCAAGTAATTCTTTAAGCATTTTGGCTTAAATCGCAATAACTTTGTTTTGGACATCTTCTCCAACTGTTCATTTTCTCTGAGAATATTTAGCTCTCATTTATTTACCATGTGAATTAAATGGGTTTGCTTTTTTTTTAAAAGTCCCCCCCTCTTTCTCAATATTCGGTTAAGTATCGGAATTGGGAACCTCTAGAATGCATGTTCCCCAATCCAAAGCATACAAGATAAGGGCCCAATCAAACTACAAGTCGAGTGAGAATAAAATGTAATAGTAAAAAAATCTATATTTGTTCTTCTATTTTGACTTCTCTGTCTTATTGTGCACTTTTAACAAAAATACCATCTACTAAAATCCAAGGCTTTAAATACAATGGCCAAACCCTTAAAAAGGCTCTTGAGTACGTTGCCTAAAGATATTAAGAAAGCATGAAGACATGGAAGTAGACCACATCAAAGTGGAATCTTTGTGACATTTTGTACCGAAAACAAATGCACTACCAAGTTGCATTACATCCCTCCCATTTGTTATTTCCTTATTTGCTGTAATTGTATCTTATTTGTAGTTTTTTGCCTACACCTTCTCATTTTATTTACTTTATTTCATTTACTCCCGACTTTTAAAATTTTTAATGAAATTGTTACAACACTTGGAAAATAAGATGTACCATAATAATTTGGTGGAACAAAAATAAATATGATACATATTTCCTTTTTTTCATCCAATTCTTCCTCCTTGAATCATTGGTAATTGATCACTTAGTTTGTTGGTACCCTTTCATCCATATAAATCTATATGTATAAATAAACCCCATTCTATATGATGTGCCATTTCTATATGATGTGTATGAAATAATCAAAATATCATTTTTTCATTAAATTTAGGAAAAATAATTATTTGTGATAAAATAAGTTTAATAAGATATAGATCAAAGATTAAATTAATTATTTCATAATTCTTTGTCAATCTTTCCCGAAATGGAATAAAAATAGTGAGATAAAAAAAAAATTGGTGGGATTTAATGTAATACTGATTAATTATTTAAATGGTTCGAAAAGATAAACTAGAAAGTGTTCAATTAATCTTTTCTTTTGAAATTTCATTTCCTTATTTCATTACACATGTTTTTCGCATTTTGATCACTAGCATAAAATGATCCATATTATCTTTCCAACTGCATCATTGATGGATTATTATTTTATGATGAAACATTAGAAGATTCATATGTATTTTGAATTACTACGACCTTATTTTCTCATGTTATATCCTTTTCACTACCGTGACAAAAAAAGCTTGTGATAAGAAATGTTCAATTTTTCCTAGCAAGAGCATGAAAAATGGGACTTGCTTAGTTGGCTTCACATTTTGCTTATTAAATAAAGTTACATGAAGCAATGATAAATAAACAATTGCGCAATGGTTCTTGCTTTGGTGACTAAGTCCCAAAGTATTGTTATGCAAGACTTTAGCCGAGAGATGAATTACCATATCTAACAATAAAATACGATACTTATAAAAAAAGGCTATACTTAAGGCTAGGCAGATAATTGCTTCGCAAAAAAAGAATATTTTATAGTTGAATAAATTATATTATGCTCGTGGGATAGAATAATTGGTAACTCATTAGGCTCATAAATTGAATGTTGTAGGTTCAAATCCTATTCCCGCCAAATGTTATAAATGTTTTTGGTAAATAGTGGAATCTAGAAAGCAGTGCATCTATTACTTGCTCATTTTGTGCACTTTTTCTATTTTCAAATAATAAATTGATCGGGTATAAAAGATATGAAAATGTTTATTTATATTATGAATGGTGTAAATTAAATGATAAAGTAAATGCTAATTTATTGGATTTAAGAAAAATGAAACCTAGATTTTGCTTATAATGTAAACGATATGATAATAAATATAAGATACATATAATGGATTTTTGCTACATTGATGATCTTGAATAATCATTTATGGGATAATAAGGAGGTTGATTGGTTAATTTTTTCCAGTGGCATGGTTTTTTGCCTTTTTTTCCATTTGGTTATATTAACGTCAGTTTATTATTTTTGGGGATCAATAATTAGCACACAAATTGAAAATGAATAATTCTCTAGGTGATACGATTTCTTTTACGTTAATTATAGCTAAATCTATGAAATTGTTCACAGACAAATTATGTGTAGTTTGTTTGGGTGGTGTAATAGTGGTAAATTATGGAAACAAATGTTTGTTTCCCAAATTGTGCCAGCAATGGCTAGGTATGTCTGTTGCCATCCTTTATGCGAGGTTATAGTGAAGTAAACTTCATCTATTTTGGTTAGCACGTCACACCCCCCTTACAATAAACAAAAAGATAAATCCTACAACATATAACATTGGTATTGAACCTCCCCACATGGTAGCAATCCAACTAAAAATCTTTATTCCAGTAAACATAGCGATAATCATGGTTGCCGAATAAAGTAAGCACATGTATCAATATTTAAGTTTATAGTAAACATGTGCAGCGCCCATACAATAAATCCAAGAACTCCAATACTGATTAGAGCATAAACCATGCCTAGATAACCAAATATAGGTTTTCTTGAAAAGGTAGAAACAATATGACTAATGATAACAAATCCCGATAAAATTAAAATATAGACTTTAGGATCAGGATAGATTTTGCCGTGTCTAGCAAAGCCCCCCATAGAACCCATACCATGTTAGCACAACATCATTTGGCACCTACATTGGGCTTGGTCCAAATAACATGAAAGTACCAAAGTCTGTCATGAAGAAAAGAAACCCCTTGATAGAATTGGGAAACCAATATGGGGCGAAGAGTTTTAGGGAATTTATGATGTAAATATCGCTAGCTTCTATGTTAGATCCAATGATCTAACAAACTAAAGGTATGAAGAAAATTGACAATCCCAAAATAGTTGCCCCAACCATGAAGGATTGAGTTTATTAATTCAATTATTTGATAAGGAGAGAAATTTCTATTTTCAATAAAAACACTTTTGATTTTACGTTTCAACGACATTATCTCATCAGGATTAGGATAGACATAAAGGTTTTTGTGAGTGAACCTTTTTCTTGCCTTCCATTGGGTCGTAATTTGGCTATGGAAGCAATCCTATTGATTTTATGAAAAATAAAGCCAATAAAATGAAGTCTCTTTCCAACCTTCCACAAAAATATGCGAGTTTTTCTGATGATAATTGGAGGCCATGTTCTGCTAGGAAACTTTTGGCTTTTTCAAAATATTGTTCCACCAACCTCTCATCATTAATAATAATAACAAAGTTTTCAGTATACCTAATGAGGTGGATTAATGTTGTTTTTTGGGTCTAGCAAAAGAGAGACTTATGGCCTTTTCCTTTAATCCATTTCATCCTTTTGAGGTTAGTCATAGCGATCTAATGTCTAGTAATTGCTCTTTCTTCTAATCCATCTATGGTAAATTCTATTACCATTACATTACCACACACAAAAATTATAAAAATGACAAATAATGAGAAATTTTTGGTTGGTTATAACCAAGAATTTTTCACTATTCAAAGGGATTGTTCCCCCTTCCTAATAAAATCCCAAGGCATACATAAGAATTCTTAACATAGTAAATCAACTTCCATTACTTGTATTGAACCAAAATCTATTGATACATGCCAAATCCTCTAATCGAAAACTAGGCCATAGGAAACGTTTAATAAATAGATTCTGATTTTCATTCAGAATCCAATTCGATTTTATTAGTTCTTGGTAATCTTGTTTTTTTTTTTCCAAATAAAATTTTATTTAATTTTGCTTCTTGACCTGAAGTTTTTTTCTAAATAAAAACAATTTAACATTTTGAATTCTCTACAATGTCTTAGAAGGATAATATCTTCAAGACTTGATGTATTAATATTTGTTCCTTCATCATTATGGAGAAATTCTATATGTGTGATAGATTCATCAAAAAGATCTAAATCTGATTTTCTTTCGAATCTATTTCCAAATTTTGAAGGGGTACCCACCATTTTATACATCAAAATTTGGTCATCCAATACCTGTGGTAAACGGTGTTCCGAATTGATCATTAATCGATTTGTGCCCATATCTTTACAAAAAAGGAGACAAAACAAATCCAAATCTTCACGCATTTTTAGCATAAAGTGAAACAATATCTTCTTGATTTTGCATGAGAAGTCATGAGGGAAGCCATATCTCCTAATTCTTTAAAAAAAAATCCACATTTTTTGATCCCCATCTCCATTGACGAATAGTTTGATGACATTCCCTTTCGTGAAGTGATTTTTCATTCCAAATATTCCTTTTATTTCTATCTTTTATCAGTGAAATATCGGATACATCCAATTCCCCAATTCCACATACATAAATTTTCCCCATAAGTTCCAAGGTTAGCCATGACATGAAATCAAATTTGAAAAATATGTTTATCTCTTTATTTGAATTGACTATCGAATAATTAGAATTTTCATTCTTTTTATCATAATTAATTGTTTGATATTCTTGTATTTTATGGATATAACTATTACATATAGTTTCTTCCCACTTCCTTCATAATTTAGGAAGTTTTTCCACTTCCAACTTGAGACCAAATATTATACTCTTTGAGTGTTAATGGGTGTGGAGAGCCGTTTGCAAGGAAACTTGCAAGTATGGTTTAGTGGGAGGCATATAGACAAAACAAAAACTGATTGTCGACCCAACCTTATGAATATTCAAACTTTAATAGTTTTGATGAACAGTCATTAACTTTTGATAGTTATATGATTCCAAGAGGATGACTTCGAATTAGGTCAATTACGTTTTACCATCTTAAAAGAAAATAACTCAACAACACAAAACAAGCTTACTTCCTGTATTAAGATGATTTGATGTTCTAGCAAATTACAAAATATTTTAGGGCCTTTTACCTAGCAACTAAACATTGGCATCTAAGCTCCACAAATGAAAACTTGCGCAAATGTATGTTGTTTGCTCTCTGCTTGTTGCAAGATAGATTTGACTAGGCCATAAGGGCTTACCTTCACTTTACTCATTTATATGGAAGGTAGAAATCAATATAGAGCAAATTAACCATATTACTAAAGATGAAATGCTAAAAAATATTATAACACTCGGCAGGGTGTGCAATTGGAGGATTAGACAAGCTATGTAGGAAATAATAGTGAAAATGACATTCCTTCTTTGAAAGCATGTTTTGCACCTTGGAAATAAGAGTTGCCTACCTGAAAAGGACTTAGTAATGTAATATAAAAGCATTGAAGAGGAGGCCAAGGTCTTTTTTTAAAGGTAAAAACATCAATCTCCATCTTACATGGAGTGAGCTTGTAAATTTCCTAGTGTGGCATTGAGCAGGATAAAAAGGGCCTATACACTTGTCAAGGCAGTTGCAAGCTCCTAAACACCTAAACAAGTTTGACTTGTCATAGCCTATTGTGCCATCATTTCCTTGTGGCTCTTCAACAAGATGCTTTGACAAGCAACTCACTTTAAAAAATGGCCGAAGGCAGGTTGACAAAAGGTCCAAAAAAAGTCAAGTTAGAAAGTTGTGTGATGGGCAACTATCTAGCACAGTTCAAAGAGCACCTATGTAACCTACCTTAATGAACAAAGGAAACCTATGACTAGGTAGGTAGACTTTTTATTCTATTCATTAATCGTTATGCACCTCCGAGCATTATGGTAAGATGTGAAAACACCCAATCCCATTTTGACCTTGAAATGTGAAATTGCCTTACGCCATATGTATTGATTTAAAAATTTTGGGAAACATGGTATAAGCCTGAACAACGTACTTAATCTAATTTAAAGTTCCAATGTGCATAGTAAATTATTGGGTGGGCCCTTTTTGTGGGCACCAAAGCAAGTGAAGGCTCCAATAATTAAAATCCATAAAGTGACTTTGATGAAGCTTCTAAAAGGCACGAAGTGGGGGGTAGTACAGGGGG
>Ga0209208_10003504_pt1 | contig 22433 bp, 21 predicted proteins | sample S1TSphfallax_3_FD_187694 | JGI IMG/M metagenome (GOLD analysis project Ga0209208, IMG submission 187694) | Host-associated microbial communities from peat moss isolated from Minnesota, USA - S1T2_Fd - Sphagnum fallax MG (SPAdes) (version 2) | ecosystem: Host-associated > Plants > Peat moss >...
TAATAATAGTTCCTTGGAATCTCTCACCAAAAGCTGGGTGACTAGGTCTAACTCACTTGCCTCCTTTGTGCTAAATTGCCAATCAACAAATGCACTAACCCATAATGGAAACTCCCCACCCCAAAACATGCCATGCCCAAACAAATTGTAGGTTAGAGTTGGACTAGGTTGTTATATTCCTTCTTAAATAATATTTACATTGGAACAAAAAAATAGCCACTTAGTATGAAAAGAGAGGCCCTAGGAGAAAATGGAACCAAAAAAAAAAGAGAGAGTTTTGGACCACTTTTAATCCTCTTAAGCCATTGAATAATTTGGAATACTTGCTTCCGAAAATCTCAATTAATATATAATAAATTAATTATAGTTTGCATTAATTCCTATATATAGAAAAACCTATTCCTATAGAATTTCTATTCCTAAACCTAAACTCAGATTAGGTTCTTCAATTATGTTCATGTCATGACTCATGTTACAAGTTTGAACACACATGTGTTCGTGATAATGGATGACAATGGATGACACTGGATGATAATGGATGATAATGTGTAATAAGAGGCCCAGATGGAGGAGGGTGGTTGTCCTCCACAAATAAATAAATATATAAATAGGACATTCATTGACCACTCACTATGAGGGAAGACAAACAAACCTAACTTGCATTTGGGGGAGTGGGCTTTTTGGGATGCTCAAAAATCAAGTTGAGTTCCTTTGTTCCTTTTGAGGAGGAGTAGGAGGAAGAGGAGGAGGAGGAGGAGGAGGAGCCTTTGTCAAATGGTGGTCACTAATGAGGTAGGCTAGAGGCAAGAGAAATTGTTTGACAAAACTATGTTCAATTTAAGTGGGTCCATCTTTTGGTGTAAAGACAAAGGGATAAGTGGGGACACTCAATCCTCTCTTTACTATATATCATGCCAATTAATACCAACCATGGGAAGGTGTGAAGTTATCACACATTGTGCATAAAAAGTTGTTTGTTGTCCTACATAGTTATTATTTCTCTCTCTCTCTCTCTCTCTCATTTCAATTTATTGGAATAATCTACTTCAACAAATTATGTGACCAAACAACCCACCATTGGTTTAGTATCCTCCATTGGAAACCCAATCTAACTCACTTGTCAATGAACCACCACAAATGGGTTACCAACATTTTCTTTCACCTGGGTGTAACCTCTCCTATCAACCTCTCTACATATGGTTGGTTTATAGTAGAGGTAAGTAACCCTCTACTATAAACCCTTTCTATAGAGCACATACTTACTTGTAGTACATGGGTGGCTCTAGCATTCGTGTGTGTCGAATAATTATTATACGAGATATGACTAGCTTCAAATCTTGTTTATATTATTTTGATCAAATTTTTGGAATTTTCAACATGGAAGGCTAATGAAAAAACTACATAATTATGTCGAAATTTCCCATGTAATTCTAATGTAATATATCCCACAATAAACATCACATGTTGTACATTACAATGAATGAAATTACAAAGTTTACCTCACATGTGTCATGAGTCATGGCCTTGGGAGGGTCGGGGGGCACGGCATCCTCTTGTAGTGCATATACACCCATTATAGCTTGCGTGTTGATTGATTTGGACTTTTATCATTTAACTTTTAAGAAATTTGTTTTTGCACTTAGTGAATTATGAAGTTGGAGAAAGGACCTCTTTCCCCTAAATTATTGCACATGAAGAAACTAGTCTATTTACACCCCTAACCCTAGAAGTGAAAATTAATTATTTGCCACCTACCTAGACTGGGCTCTTCTTCATATATCATATGCCCACCCAACATTGCACTAAACCCCCAATTGCTATCTACATGGGTATTTGTTGGCCTCGCCTACCAAGGTAAGGATATTGTGTTTAGATTCATTATCAAATATAGTAGCTTAAGGGATTTTGGCCCCTAGGTAATAATAATAATAGGTCTAATTTTATATGAGGATTTTTGAAAGACTCTGATATTTTGGCTTCTATTGAAGTGTGAGATTAGTTATAGAGTTATAATATGTTGAAGGATTTTGGTTTCTTTTAGAGCATATTATTTGAAGATTATATTTTTGCATGGTGAAATATTTGAGTTTCCGTAATTCTTCTTTTGCCTTATGATAGTTTTTAATGTAAATGGCAAGGCCACAATGTGACACACCTCTTGTTAAAGAACCTATATATATATATATACCCAGCTTCACAAATGACCAAACCCCTATAATAGCAATTCATCCAACGAATCTACTAATACGAGCTTCTTCATCACTTGGAGAATATATTGAATGGATTAAAAAAGTTTTGATGCATTGAAAATGAGAAAGAAGGTCAAGAAACTTCTCATTCAAGTTGTCCACAAACTATTTTTTTTGGCAGTGTACCTATTCAACTTGCATTCTTGCAATGTGTGTTCTTAATAATAAAAAAGAAAACACATCAATAATGCATAAAATGATATGTACCTTTAAAGTCATTGTTTGCCCTCCATCTCCAATGGACCATCAAGCCAAGCTCCAAACATTTTTAAAAGAAAAGGGCACTTGAACTTGGCAGGACAAGTGTTAACATGGCAGACCCATCCATGCCCTGGACACACCCACCAAGTTCTTTGTTTGGGGGCTGTTTACCCATCATCCCACATGGTAGAGCCCCCCTCCCCCCCCCCCACATATGAGGTGGTGAGGCTGGTTCTTCATCAAGTCCCCACATGAATGAAGAAAGGGTAGTAGTAGTAGTAATAACTCCACACATTATTCCTATGCTAACCTACATAAATGCAAGTTGGTTATTTGTTTTTGTCCACATTGATTTGGTGCCTATCCTTTGGGGGAATACCTTTGTGTTCATCCTTTTGTGTTTTGGCAGCATACTAAAACAAACACTCACTCATGAGATCCATCATTAGAAAAAAAGGAGCTCATAGGAGCAGCTACCTTTTACAGATCCTCAAGAAGCAAGGCCTGATTCTTCTGAGAGATTGGGTACTACTAGCAGCAGCAGCAGCAGCACCACCACCACCACCCAGCATGTGACACAGAGGTGAACATGCAGTTAATGGAGTTCATTTATTCATGGTGCCTTTGAGAGAGAGAGAGAGAGAGAGAGAGAGAGAGAAAATAAACACTAGTATGGAGATCATGATTCTTTCAGTAGTATGGGGGTGGTGACAATAGAAAAGCTCAATAACAAAAGTGTCTAACTTATTCATCATCAAACATGCACAGTTGCATTCTTGGCAATGAGGAGGGAATATTATAAAACCTTTGGGGGAAAAAATAAAATTTAAGTTCATAGAATCTGTCAGTGATCATATAACTCATGACCTTTTTATTAACTTCTAGCCTATGCATATGGGAAAGATGCTATTATATTTATTTATTTATTTGTTGAGTGCTTTGGCAGAAGCTGCATCTAGTGATTTTTAGCCAGAGTTTTGTATCATGTTTCTATGTTTTTTTTGGGCAGTCCCAGACTCCTTCCCTTCTGGACTACTAATTTTTAGTTCTGGATGTTTGTTGTGGTGGACCCGTTCTTACTCCACTCTTCAAAAAATCTCTCCCCTTGTGTCTCTTTTGTAATACCTGTTGTTGTTGTATTGGCCAGTTTCAGATTCTGGGCCATGAGTTCTTCTTGGGGTCCCCCAAGTGTACCCAGAGACTGCAAGCTTTGGAGGACAGATTGGTAGCGCCCTTGTGTGGGCTTCAAACATGCTTCCCACATCCAAGTACCCGGAACTGCAGGCTCTGCACATCGGTACCCACACCCCCCAACCCCCTTTGGTCAGCTTCAAACATGCTTCCTACCCAAGTACCTGCACTAGAGCTTCTGCACATTAGTATCCCTTTGGGTAGCTTCAAACATACAAGTTCTGCACATTAGTCATTAGTACCCCCTCCTTAGTCAGCTTCAAACATGCTTCCCACCCAATTACCCAGACTGCAGGTTCTGAATTGGTGACCCCTTTTGTGAGCTTTCAAGCATGGTAAACCCACTAAGTACCCGGAGGACACCAGGTTCTGCATATGGTTAACCCTTGTTTGGTGTGCTTCACAAACATGCTTCCCAAGTACCTGCACTGTAGGTAGGTTCTCCACATGGGTACCCCCTTTCAGTTTGTGAGCTTCAAACCTGCTTCTTTAATTTTTTTCCTGGGTCCATGGCGCATTAGAGAGACCAGATCTCTCTGGCTTCCCCTCGGCTGTCGTGATGTGCTTACAATTCTTGTCCTGTAGCTGTGAGAGTTGTGCAACAATCTGAAGGCAGGTCCAGGACTAGTGGGTGGGTGGGAATCACGAAGATGGATCTGCCTTTCTGACTAGTCAATATTCCTGGCCAAGAAGGAAAAAAAGAAAGGAAGGAAGATGGGGCGGGGGTGGGGGGGGTGATATGAGATCATGTCAGTTCTCATGTCCATTTGCTGATTCAATATTTAGAGCTATCCAGGTGCTGAAGAAACTCCCCGGAAAGTAAAGTAGATGGTAAAGTAGATGCTTCAAATGTTCGATAACAAATGATAGCATTTTGTCCTGTAGCTTAGGGTGTCTCTTTACTTGTTTTTTATGACAATTTGTTAGCTACCAAGATAATGAGCATCAAGATACTACCGTAGTCAAGGGGCATAAAACTGTCTAGTACCTAGCAGGCCATAAATAATGCAGGATGACAAATACTAGCAACAGCGCTTTTAATTTGTATTCCATACACACACTCAAAGCTCCTGCCTGGCATTGCCATGTTTTAACAAGTTTCAATTGATTTTGAGTCCTTTCTTCTCTTCAAACAGTGGTTGGTCTGCCTCCTGCTACTGGTAATGTCAGTGGTCCTGAGTCATGACCCATTAGCCTGAAATCTGGCTGTGAGATACATACATACCTGTTCTTTGTTTGCAGCACTTAATGCAACAACACATGGAAAGGACCTGGACCTGAATGAGACTAAAACTGTGCATGAAACTTGGGTACTTGCCTAACGGCTACTAAACTTTCTTGTACTAACCTCAATGTTGAATGGAGACTGAGTGGAAGTTGGCTACCTGATAAACTCAATGGTATTGAATGGAAGCTGAGGAATCTGTCATGGAAAAAGAAAAAGAAAACCAAAAACTAAGTTAGGGCATAATTCCATTGAGGGAGGCAAAAATGATCATAAGTGTAAAGACATGCTCCAAACATTTTAGCGTAGTTGGAGGGTTTAGGGTTTAGGGTTTAGGGTTTACCCTACACTTAAAAAAGTAGATAGGTCACAAGGCTATAGAGGAGCAAGGGGCCACTTTCCCCTAGAAGAGGCCACTTGGGTCTCTCCTATTTTTGAGGAGGCATTAGTAATGTGTGTAAGGTGCCCTCCAAATACCCTAGAAAATTTCTCCAAGTGCTCTTTACACTTTCTTGAGGTTTCACATATTTCAATGAATGGCACTAGTTGGCATGAGGCTTTTCCTGTCTGTGGCTTTTCTTCCCTTTTCTTTTTAGGGAGAAGTCCAAGAAAAGCTTCCATTTTTTGCAAATTGATAGACATGATCAGAAATTATGGGGCAGAGCAGCACCACCACCCTATAGCCCAGATGGGACCCTCTTCTTCTCCTCTTTTGATGCAGAGTGGGGTCACTGTTATTGTCACCAGAGAAAAATTCCTTCAAAGTTCAAATCTATCTTATGAGCTTTTAAGGCAAAATTTGAAACGGTAACAACCTTGTTTGGTTCACTTTGTTGGGTTCTTTTTTAAGAAGTGCAGATCAGTGAGTATTCAATATGCTTTTTTGTCCATAGTGGGGGATCTTTTGGCTGAGCTTCTTTGCAAGTAATAAATAAGCTGTCAAACAGTTTAACACTAGTGCTCTCCATCAAGGTCTCTTGCACTCATATAAAAAGATGTACTTAAAAAAACCTTTCTGGACTCAAAACTTTCTGGACTCCTGAGAAAAAGAGGGTGGTGGAATACAGCATTGGATTTTGACCTTTTGCAGGAATATTTTTAGCTGCACTTTTCTCTACTGCTCTGATTTGGTGAGAGTCATCTGCACACAGAAGCCATCTAGAACTTGATGAGCAAAAAGCTGTCTCTGGGAGAGTCTGTCAGAACAGATTTGTTTAGCAAAAACTAAAGGACATGATTTTGGGGGTCAGTCAGGCAGTCAGTCACGCAGGCAGTCAGTCAGTTAGTGTGGGACCATGTGATGATGATGATGATGGCTCAAGTGCTCTGCACACTATTGGCATTGGAATATGTCTGTAGTCTGCATTTGACAACACTACCCCATCCATGCCACACTGCATGTGATCCACAGACTTTTTTAACTGTGTTAGGTTCATTGACTGAGGGAGGGAGAAGGGGCAAATGGGTGGCAGATCAGCAAAATTTGTACTTTGCAGTGATGGAGATCCGGAGATTTCTTTAAGTGGTAGCCAGCTACTGAACAAGATACACCAGAATTTAACTGACTTTTGGTTCTTCATTGAGGACAGAAGTCTGAAAATTGTGACTCAAGGGTATGGATGGACAATTTGTGGCTTTGCATTTGTGCATCACCCTTTCATCTGTTGCAGCTGAATGGTAATGTGAACCACAACTACAATGAGTGAATTATGCTCTGCAGATTGTGAGTTTGATGAATATTAGGGGGGAATGAGAGACAGTTCTATGGAGAGTTCAGCATCCAATGTGCATTCAGAATGAATGCTGATTTCACATGTGGCTGCATTGTGTATTAGGGGTTTGAGGAGAATGGGCAAAGCAAGTCTGTGATTTGTAGCCCCTGAACCATATGCCAGAATTTTGATAATAAGAGAAATAGTGAGAGAAGATTGTGAAGGCAAAGCACTTGACATGTGTCAAGTAAGCAGCAAGTGGGGACAATGGTGAAAGGAATTTACATCCAAATGTTTGTCTAGGGTTGTGCCAGTGTGGACAGGTTCTCAGATTTAGGTAGGTTCAGCTCCAGGTTATAGGGTCTCCAGACTGGGAGCTGCAAGTTTTTGTAGAACTGCCATTGGAACTGAACCCGAGAAACAGCCTTGCTTCAAAATTGAATTAAAACCTGAACTTGAATCAAGTGTGCTGCACCATTTCAAAGAGGTTCAAGTTCTCTAGATACATAAATATATTTTTACTTCATTTTAAAAAAAGCTTGGCCCTACACTCTAGGCAAGTGATTGCATTTGATTAGTTGCACATAATCAATATTACACAATTTTTTCAAAAAATGAAATTATATGCGATGCAGATGGAACCAAGACTTGTCTTAAACTGAACCAGCTCTAAATTCTTTGTGAAAATGACCAGCACTGAAGGTTTTAGAAATTCAAAGAACTGGTTTCAAGACTGGACTGGAGGTTCCATCAAAAACAAAAAATGAAAAGTTCAAACTGAGACCAAAGGTTTCTTTTGAACTCAACCAAAATTGCACTCAATTTCTATTTTCACTGAGTCTCATGCACTTAAAATGTGGTAGAAAGTGACTTCATGCTCTCATGCAGAGATCAACAGCAGCTTGGAAGCAGTCACATAACCACACAGAAGCCATGTCAATCACTGTTTTAGCAGCCTCTGTGATGTACTCCAACCCCAGGTTTGAACTCCAGATCCAAGTCCACATAATTGTACATCCCTTTGTCACTGGCTACAAAGACTGCTGAGATCTGCAAGGTGGCGCATGGTGGGTCGACCGTGAGGACAATTCCATGGGGCATCAAGCTCTGCCAAATGACACAATACCTGCCAAGAACTCCAAACATAAAAGCAAGCACTCAGTTTGCTTAGGATCAAACTTTCCATGTCTGGAATTGCTCATCACATGTCTAAGGTACTTTTGCTCACCCAATATCCAACATCAACTCAGACAGTACAGGAAGCTGTGAGGTTGCAGAGACCCCTAGATTCTCGCTTATTACCCTACTGATAGTGACTGCCTTTTTCTTGAAAGCCTATACAGATCACAGAATAATCACAAGTAATGTTGATGGACACAGAAACGGGATTTTGGACATGGACTTCACCTGTTCCATTTGCTTCTGACTTAGGGCATCGCCAATCATAATGGATGACCGACATGCCCGAGAGGCCAGCATCCCACGCACTCGAGATGGCCGGACAGAGTTAAATGACCAATTTCTTCCCAGTGATGGAGCTGCTGTTTCCCTTCTGTCTGGAATTGGCCCATCATTTGCAATTTCTGTCATCATGGGCGCTGGCTCATCTGCAAGAAGGGAGACTAGTTCCTGCACATCTGCAAGAAACATCTGTGTTTCAGAAGAAATTCCATTCCTCTGAATGAAAGACCTTCTAAAGAATTAGACTATCTATGAGATAGCACAGAAAACTCCACAATTGCACTTTGGTGGTACCCATTGTGTCTATTCCAGAAAAACCAAAGTAAACACGACAAAAATGAGTGCACTGGTTGCTAGATGTGCTTGCATTTGGTACATGTGCTTGCAAAGTGCATTTCACCAAATTTCAACAAGTTCGGTTACAAAAGTCTCGAGGAAATAACATTCTTATTTCCTTCAATAGCAAGGACAGGGATTCCTACCTCCAATTCCAAATGTAATATTCTTGCTGAATGGAACTGCAGATAAGCAAAGTCGTCGACCTGGTGGGGCCTCATCGTTCTCAATGAAGTCAAACCCATTCTGCCTAGAAAGATATTACACACAATTGCATTGATTAAAGCACAGTTTGCCATTGAACAGGACTGGGACCTACTCATATTAAAGCTATGAATTGTCTTCCTGAGGACCAAACTGGCTCATCAATGGAGAATTCCAATGCAATTGTTTTTTTGAAAAAATGAACCCTCGCCTCATCCTATGGAATAGCTAATAACTCTAATATTCCAACCTACCATATGATGATCTAGAAACTGTCACTACCTGGTTTGAGGGAAAAACACTTGTGAGAATGCCTTTTTATCAAGGGAGAAAGGTAAGAGTTCTCTTGAAGCAATTCTTTTGCAACATGGTACCTAAAGGTCTGCAAATGAGTGGTGACAATAAGTTCTTCTGCTGCAGACAGTTCTGTTGGCATTGGCCTGCGCACCCATAAGAAACAAAAATTCCTGGATCAAAGATCTTGGTAGTGAGCATTTGGACTCTTCCTATCAGGCTCTTGTCGACTGAGACAACACAAAAAAAAACCTTCCATATCTTATGGAGTGGCTACTGACTTCACCAGATGAGTTCCTGCATGTAAGCATAGTGTGGTCGACACATTTGCATTTGAGATGAAGTGAAAGAAGTCACAAACCGCAAGAGAGGCTGCCGATTCAGCACCATCGTCTTTGAAAGCCTCTCAAAATTGAACTTTTCATCAGAGGCATGCTGCAAATCATGTACTCCCAAGTCAGTTCATCCAAACTAACCATAACCCTCACACCTCAAACCAGAACCAAAAGTTGAGACATAAAAGCTGTGACTTTAAAGTGTCACCAAAAATGTAAACCTTAATCAAACCTAACCCAACGGTTACATGATGGATGCTTGGAACTTAAACCCTAAATAAGCAAATAAGAGCAATCCTGAAACTTCAAAATACAGACCTTTACCGAACTTCAAAGCCAGATCTCTAAAGGTGAATCAAAGTTGCAAACCCTAAGATCGCCTTGGTGCCTCCATGGCTTCAAAGCTTTTATATTGAAGCATCATAAATCAGTTGCACACAGAACAATGGTTGCTGGGGAGAGAAAGTAATACCTGGTCAATGATAAAGAGATCTTGATCAAGCCGTGCCAAGATGAAGCCTAAGTTGAACTGCCCAAGAACCTGTGGTTCATCAAAGTAATGGGTGAGACAAGCAACTGAAAGAGTCTGCAATACAAGGTCTTCACACCAGCCTTGGAACTTTTCTAAGAGCAACTTGGGAAAGGAAGGAAATGCGCCACCAACTTTCATACGCTTGAAATCAGCTTTATTGAAAGAGCGTTCCAGCTCTCTTGTTGCAGCCATGAGTGCTGCTTCTTTATCTGCCCCGATGTTGTCCATTCCATCAGCATCCAGAGTTGCTGCTGCAAATCCCCTGTGCACAGAAAAACCCACCAAATTGAGAACATTGCATGAGAAACACTTCCTGGCCAAATTTGATCAAACCCTAAAATACTGTAGTCCAAACTCCTTAATCCCACTCTCCTTGCATAAGTTCTACAGAGTTCCTGAAGGTTAGACATACTTCTTTCCCCTTGAAACAAAATCAAAATCTGGCAGACTTGTAAGATCACCTTGTTCTTTTTGATGACCTCCCACTGTTTGTGTTCTCATGTGGGCGATGTATGGTGGTCCGTTTGCGAAGCGTATCTAGATTGAACTGCACAACAGACACATCCTGTGCCATATCCAGGCGCTTTTCTGATAATCCATCATAGAAACAAAAAAAGAATTTCAGTACTTCATCATACCAGCATACAAGTGCAGATGTCCCATACTCAGATCAATTAAGAAGCTTTGCAAAGAAGCAAATAATCAGAATCAGGACAGACATAAAAAAAATCTCTGGATACAAGGAAAATGGCATCTGAGATCCTGTACCTAGCATTTCTGTGACAGCTGCTTCCTTTTCTATGTGTCTAATCGGAGCTGAAGGCCTAGTGTCTTCATCATCGTCATATTCACTTCTTACTATTGCTTTCACTGCAGTGTCCCCCCCCCCACCTTTCTCCTCAATGTCCATTTCTTGTGCTTCATCCATACCAATAACCAGAGTGGGCTTTACAGGTGCCAGAGAAGGATCACCCTCACCATCACCATCATCATCCCCACAACACCCATCTTTATCCTCTTCTACAACAGTTGGTTTCTCAACTTGTGAAAACTGAGCTAAATTATGGAGAGGTTCCACGGTTGCCACCATCTGTGCATTGTCAGGTTCCATCACTTCCCTGTACAACAATCCCAGAAAGATTTACAGGTCAAGAAACAGTGTATTTGGAGCTCACAGTACAAACAATCGATATGCACTACTAGAAATGCAAGTGTTTCAGGTTACAATTCAACAGACAGGTCCTTGAGATTAAGTAACATGGATGCCAAGACAGACCTTTCTTCCTTGCAAGGACCTCTCCTTTGTGAAATGAATCCTGTGAGCTGTGATTGCACTGCTTTTTGCATGTTACGATCCGAGGTTTTGCTCAAAACTTCAACGTGACCCAAACTACGTGATTTCAAATTTGCACCTGTGGTTGCTGGAGACACTACTACACTACCTGCCCCCTCGCACTGGAAGGAGTGCCGATCTAATGAAGGAAAGGAAGGAAAGGCTTGCTTTCCTTCTTGCTGTGGAGTTGAAGGTTGGATTTTCATCATCATTTGAGGTGGTGTTTCAAACCTCATCTTGTTTACAACCATTATTTCACCCTCCGCCTGAAATCCATCATGCTCAGACTTCTCATCTTCCCGATTTGCACGCACAAGTTCCAGGTTTTCTTCTTGGTCTTGTGTCACATCATCTTCTATATCTGGAGATAAAGACTTCCCTGACAATCTGAGCTCCAAATTTGATGACGGGGATTCCTGTAACTTCTGGCACAGAACCAGGCCATGATCAAGGGCCGCTGCTGACATCTTTTTGTTCAACCCTCCAGGATTCACATTATTCAGGGCATACTTATACTTATCTGGGGCATAAACACTTTCAAGAGCTGTACGAAGGGACACTATAAAATCTGCCTCCATGTGAAGAAACACCTTTCGCTTGTCAGGTGTTACATTGACATCATATGATTGGGTTGGGAGCATGATATTGAGCACTGCCATTGGACACTGAGTGGAATTGAAGGATCGGTACAACTCATTCAGTAATCGGCTAATCTTAGGGAGATCCACTGGACGGCCATTCACATAAAAAAATTGACGGTCTCCAGATGCCCTGTATGTAACCACCTACTCAGTTAGTTATACATATCCCTAGTATCCATTCTAGTGTCAATATCTGCATGCAATATCTTCCATCAGGGTACACATGAACAGTTTGGCAATCCAAGGCCTTCACTAATGATAAGAACTTACCTGCCGCAGCCAGCTCCAGGCTTTGAGACAAAACCCTCAACCTTGACAGATTGCCCACCAACATCCATCGCTGAGAGTTCTAAAGGCTCCAAACATGCTGCTGTCTTGATTCCAAAAACAGTGATGACATTGTCTTTGACAGAACCACTTCCTTGTGTTTGTATTACCGTTGACCGCCCACTTTTCCCAACTTGATTTGTGCACACAATTCGCACACCTTTTGCTATCAGTGCATATGCCTGCAGGTGATATTTGAAAATCATCAGAATTACAACCCAGCAGGTGAAGTGTATAGTTTTATCACCAGACTGGATGAAGACAAATCACCCTATGACTCTGCATCCCATGCACTTGTAACTGTGTTGAGGGCTGACACTGCCAAACACCAGAATGGTAAGAGTATATACATCTAACATTAAGGCCAAATGCCCTGTGACGAGAAAGACAACAAAACCTGCAAAATAGATAATAGTCGCCCATACTCGCGACGGATATTGCGTGTAAATTCTTTATGGCGCACAGGCAGGGGAGCAAAGAGTTTTGCAACTGCAACTGTTGTCCCAACTGCTCGGGCAACACTTTGTTGAGAGGTGATGGCACCAGAGTGGTCATAGTCCAGGCGTGTCCCAATTGCTTCCTCTTTTGTACGCGTTGTCACACTCACATTGGACAGTGCACAAAGAGAACTCAAAGCCTCTCCACGGAACCCAAATGATGACAGTGATTGCAGGTCTGAAAACTCCGAAATTTTTGACGTATGGTACTTCAGTGTCAGCCCCTGCAATCCCACATAAATGTTCTCAGAACATGTCATTGCACATGCTTCCTTCCACACACACCCTAAACCCTGCTTGAACCCTAAACCCTAAAATCCCATCCACCAGCTTATCTACTTGCCAAATTGCCCAGCATTTCCACAGTCATAGTGTGCAATTCCAGTAACCATCTGGGGTGGGTGGGTGGGTGGGTGCTATTCCCATTCTCATCAAAAATCCAAATACTGAACTCCAAGAAAAAAGAGATCAAACAAAGCTTAAAAGGCGGGACCTGATAATTGTCAGGTGATATGCCGGAGCCATTGTCAGCAACCTCGATAAGCACTGCACCATATTCTTTCAGCCGAATTTCGATGTTCGTTGCCCCTGCATCCAGGCTATTCTCCACCAGCTCCTTGACAGCTGCCGCCAGATCCAGCACAACCTGAAGTTTTTTCCCATTTGGTTTTTTGCCAAAAAAGTTGAGACTAACTTCTTTTTAGGGTATAATCTCAAGAAGGGCCTCAGAAAGCAAATGCGCAAGCACAAGGTTTATCACCCTGTAAGGATTTTTGACAGAGAAAATCCATAAGAAGCAGCAGCAGCATTGGGACAAACAAAAGTGAAAGGCAAAGAGTTTCTATTCCAAACAGTTTTCAGATACCTGGCCAGAACATATGCGATGGATAGCTGCTTTGTCAATGCGTTGGATTTTGGATCCACCACCACCCACCATCCCAGCACGCACACACAATTGTATTGAACCCTAAAACTTCTCCCCTGGCCTCCCACACACACAACCTACGTTTTGTGGAGGAATTTACTCTCTTCTTGTACTCCTCCCAAGATAAACAAGAATTCCCAAAAAATCAAGCAACTGCTTCTTGTTGCCGATCCTCTTAGCAGAAGCAAAACAGCAAACACACACACACATGATATAAGCAACTGAAAACTTGGTTATATCATGAGAAACTTACGAAACTTTTTTATAATTTTTTGTCAGCAAATCAACTGGTTTTGGCAGCAACCGAAAACTTGCTTATATCATAAGAAACTCATGAAACTTTCTTATGATTTTTGTCAGCAGCAGCTGAAGAAAGAAAGCAGAAGAAGAAGAAGAAGAAGAAGCAGCCAAACCACAGAGTGTGTGTGTGTGTGTGTGGTTTGGAGAAATTTCGCCAAATTTCGACCTGAAAAATATGATTTCGACCCATACAGAGGATCTTTCATGCAAAAAGATTTAAATCGTCCAAATTCGCCAGATTTCGAAGAATTCTTTTTTTCAAATCGCCAGATTTTTATGATAAGTTCCCAGTTGGCAGCCAAGAATATAGAAGGATTTAAATAAATAAATAAATAAATAAATAAATTTTGGGGTACTTTCATATCTAGTACGTAGCCAAATCTGGCTAAATTATTTTATGGATAATTGCCACTTCAGCTACATCGGAAAATAAAATTTAAAAAAATTTAATTAAAACATTTAAAAAAATCTGAGCCAAACTTGTGAATGAGAATTTGGCAGGGGAAAAGAAACAAAACTAGCGTTTGAAATTGACAATGGATCAATGAGAAAATAAAAATGATAAAAACAATGATTTTTATTACAAGCTCTCCACTCAACCTTAAGATCACATACATGTTGTTACAAACCTGCAATCCATCGCAGAGCTCTCGCCTAACACCCATATCTAACGAAGTGAACACCCCTATGCAGATGTTACCTACTTAGAAGGCATGTGGACAAGACCATCATTTCATGCATTCAAATATTTCACACTAAACTTATTTAAAGATATTTAAATAAACCTTCTTAACATATCTCTAGTTCCAAAAATATGTGCAGGTAACACAAATATCTTTTTGGTAAAAGTAATTTAAGTAACTTGGTAGGAAGTTGATACTGAACACCCCCGCTTAAAGAACTATTAAGTTATGCACTCGATCACACCCATCTAGTGTTAGAAGTATTCATGCTTGTCAAGAGAAAATGCCTTGGTCAACATATTTGCAAACATATTCTTTGTGTTGCAATACACCAACTTAACAAAATCTTTTTTAATCTTCTCTCGCACCAACTAATGATGAATCTTGATACGCTTAATGTGAGCATGAAAGATTGTGTTCTTTTATAAACATATATAACTTTGATTGTCATCATATATGACAATGGGTTTCATTTGTAAAACACCAATGCTCCCAAAAGATGATGAAAGCCACATTGTTTCCCTTGTTACTTGTGAAGCTACATATATTCAACTGTTGTTAAATATAACAGTAGAGGTTTGTTTCTTGTTATTCCAATTGATTACACCATTTCCCAATAAGAAAACATAACCTAATGTGCATTTGCAATCATCCATATTACCAGCACAATTTACATCATGATAGGCACACATTTGTATGTTTCCATAAACAATAACATAATCCCAATATTGGGACATCGGTTTTAGTAAACATTCTTTTCAGAATGCACTTGGTCCATATCGTTTCTGTCAATTCCTTGGCTATGATAAGTGTCCCTTTCATATTGCATCTGACCCCTCATGTTCCTATTGGAACATTGGCTATGGTTTACATTTTTTTCAAAATGTGTTTGGTATTAATTGTGATTTACATTCTTGTCAAAATGTGCCTTGCCTTTCATGTTCCTTTTAAAACCTTGGCTATGGCTTACGTTTCTTACAAAATGCGCCTAGTCCCAACTATGGTTAAGATCCTTGTCAAAATGCACTTTCCCATAATAACATTCTCAATGCATCTTTTGAAACATAAACCAAAATCCATTATTCCTTTAAGATAATGGAAAATATGTTTCATTGTACTACAATGTGATTGTCCAAGATTAACCATAAACTAGCTCACAACCCCCATTGCATGTGCAATATTAGGTCTTGTGCATACCATTGCATACATGAGACTTCGAATAACATTTTAAAATGGGATAACACGCATTACATTCAAGCCTACATCATTTTGAAGACCCATATCTTTCAAAAGCTTGAAATTGGTCATAAAAGGAGTTTGTACTAACTTACTTTTGAACCATTCCAAATTGTCTAAATATATTTCCAATGCACTTGTTTTGGTTCAAATAAATCATTTGGTCTTATCAAACACGATTTATTTATATCCCCAAACAATGCTGAATCTCACCTAAATCCACCATTTTGAATTTCTTCAAAATATTATTTTATGTCTACTTCAACAAAAGCAAGTCATTAAAGGCCAAAATTGGATCAACAACATAAAAATTTATAATCACATAAGAATTTTCTTGGATTAAACATCATGGTCACCATAACTCCTTTCAAACTCTTGAAATAAGAAATATGCATTAATTTTGTGATTCCATTCATAAGGAGATTGTTTCAAACCATATAAGGATTTTTGAAATTTACAAACCATATTTTTCTTAACCTTTCTTAAGAGTAAAAATAGCCTAACCTAACAACTTTAATTTGGGCCACTCCCCCTTACCCTTTAAAGGACATCCAAGGGGGTGTCACAATATGAACTACGCTCCCTATTTGATAGTTTCTCTCTTTTCTTTTTGGATACAACCCCCCTTCTCCTACTTTGTTTGAATCCCTTTTCTACTCTACTCACAACACTAACCTCTTACCTTCATTGTATTAAACATGACCCTACTCTAGTGAATCACAACTAATTAGGACTTGCACTTCTTCTTCTTTATACCTCCTTCTTAGCATAGTTATCTTTCTCCTACTTCAATTGAGCCAAACATTAGCTACCCTTCCTATTTCCACATTGTCTTTTTGTTCTTGTTATAACTACCCACAACCCAAAAAACTAGCAATTCATAACCAAGAACACACATGACCTACAACAAACTGAAATAATATTCTTCAAAATAGATATTCATACATTAAAAATAAAATAAAAATTACATGGGTTTGTTTAGTCTTTAGTGCAGATCTCCTCTCCACCAAACTCCTACCCTACTTGGGATAACACTATCATGTCTACCAACAACTTTTCATCTCTATCCTACCTTTACTCACAACCTTGTTAACAACATGAATCCTCTTAACTCCTTTAAACAAAACTCTTTTTTATCTTTCTCTACCCTCATTTCAAGGGGGTGGACCTCTATTTTTTCCTTACGTAGCCCTTTCTTCCACTTCTTCATCCTCCTTTTCTACCAAGCCCCAACTCAAGAACCATGTACCTCTCCTACTTTTGCCCTTGAATAAAGTGCCCACCGAAATCACCTTGAATAGGTACCATTGCCACCACTAATGTATCCGCCTCTAACTCCTATTACTAGGTTGGACGTGCTTGGTCAACCCACATTCTCATGATATAATAGCCTCCTCCTGCGTGTTTATTTCCTTAGGATATATATCCAATCTCCACAGTTTTCACACTATTCATCATCACTTTTCACTCCCTTCCCGCTACCTCACACCCACTCATCACTCAAAAGAATGAATGTGGTCAATAAAATGTACGAAGAAATAAAGTTATTTGTCTTCACTTAACCCTAATATCTAGCACCTTCTTAGAAACCTCAACTGCCATATCCATACCTTCTTATATGGGAGGTTTACTCAACCCAAACCAAAACAAGATTATTATGTCTTAACATAGTTAAGTTGTTTTACCCTCCCCCACTAGAAGAAAAACACATATTTTATATTGGTCTCTACGACTAAATTTTAATCACAAATAACATTTACAACTAAAATTTCATTAATTGTTTTGAACAAGTTGCATGCAATATTAGTCACAAATGATAAGGGGTATTGGATAATAAAAAAAATAACAAATACAAGTTCATCCTTTGACTCCATTATATACATATTGTCATGTGCAACTATTTTGGTCATAATTGAAAGCAAATAATGTGTTGCCACATGTCCCAATATTTAATGATTTAAAATATAAATATTATTATTATTATGAAATAACCTAATATGTTCAATTCAAATGCTTGGATTATCTTATATTATCACACATGGCCCAATGTAAATATGCCATGTGGCATTTTAAATTAAAATATTTTATTATTTTTAAAAACCTGGTCGATTTATAGATAATATAATTAATGTAAAAATAACTTTCATATTTCAATTTTAAGAATAATTATTGTTTTCAAGTAAAATTATAAATAAATAACTTATTTTTTTGGTTAAAAAAAATTCCTACACGATTTTAAAAAAAAGTAATATTAAACTATTTTTATTCATTATTATATGATGATATTTATTATTTTAAAAACTTTTATTGGTCAAAGAATGTTTTTTTTCTATTGGTAATTATTAACTATAAATATAATAATTTGTTAAACATATCATTAATTTTTATAATTAAAATAAAATTATGGTAAGAATATTTATCATAGATAAGTAATTACAGAAAATAAAAATAAAAACTTAAATAACTTTATAAGAATACCTGAAACTATAATCCTTATAATAATTATTTAAACTACATTATAATTTTTCCAAAATTTTAATTCAGATTTAAAGTTGTAAATTATAGATTATGAATAATTATATTGAATTAAAAAACTAATTATGCATATACTAAGATTAGTTCTTATTTGAAGTAATTACAATGATTTTAAAGTAATGTAACATTAATTATAGTAATCCATTTCTTGTACTATAAGAATATAAATTATATAATATAAAAATATATGTAGTAAAAATAATTATGTAGTGTAACTTATAGTAATAACTATAATAATTTATAGTTATTTATAAAAGTGATTTATCATGGATAAAACTAGCAGAGAAAAGTCTTAAAACTCAATCAATAATTTTTTGAACTGAAATATTAATTCTAGATTCCAAAAAAACTAATTCAAAATTCAAATATCAATTTTGAGATCAAATAAGTTTTTTGAATTAAAATAAAAAATTCAGAAAATTGAATTGTTCATTTTCAGATTCAAATAATGATATTCAAAATTGAAATATCCACTTTAAGACTCAATTAATAATTTTCTGAATTTAAATATTAATTTTGAAATCCAAAATAATAGTTTGGAATTGCAATTTCAAATTTCAAACCAAATAATTTTTTTAAATTTAAATTTAAAAATTCAGAATTTAAAGATTAATTTTAGAATAAAACATAATAATGAAGAATTCAAATGCCAAAATTTAGATCGAATAATATTTGTAAAATTTAAACTCAAATTTCAAATTCAAATAATATTTTAAGGAATTGAAATAGCAATTTTCAGACTCAAATATCAAGTTCAAATTCAAATTATTTTTGTAAATAATTGAAATATTGGTTTTCAAAATGGAAATATAATTTTTCACATCAAATGTTTTTTAAATTAAATTCTAAATATCAAAATTGAAAGATTAATTTTGAGATGAATAACAATTTTCAGAGTTCAAATATTGATTTGTAGATTCAAATATAATTTTCAGAATTAAAATATCAATTTTTAGATTTATTATATGAACAATATACATACATATGCATAATTAATACACACACACACACACACACAAAGATAAATATGTCACTATAAAATACTTTTAAGATGCGACTAATTTGGTAACTATAGCAACTAATGGGACATATCAATCTAATAATGGATGAAAATAAACCTAAAAGTTATCCAATCAATAGGATGAGTTTCCAATAATTGCATCATAATTGTAAGAATGACCAAAATAGTTCAAATTTGATCTTATAGTTGTAAATACTCCCAAACTTAGTTGCAAACGATTACAAATCGCATGTAGTCACAAACAAAGTGGTTACATTTGAGTTGATTTTTACCAGTGCCCACACTTTATCCTATCTAGGGCACCCATCCCTAAGTGCAATCCATTTTGGATAAGATCATCCTATTATCATATTTCATGAACTTCTAATTAAAACCCCAAAACTTCATAAGTCAACCTACAAGCTTAACTTGAATTAGATTAGGCTAATTAGTGCCCAACACCCTTGACCACAAATCCCTTTAATTGTTGCATATATATCTCCTTTGAAATATCTCCATTTAGAAAATCAATTTTAACATCCATTTGATGGACCTCAAGATCTTAAATGGCTACAGTTGCAAGCACAACTCAAATTAATTCCATTCGTGCAACAAGGGAAAAAGTTTCATTCAAATTTGTACCTTCAATTTGTGTAAATCCCCTAGCCACCAAATGAACCATGTGCCTTGCCATATAACCATTGAAATTTTATTTGATTTTGAAAATCTATTTGTAAACCATAGGTTTGCAATCAGGTGGAAAAGGAGTAAATATCCAAATCTTATTGTCTTGTAAAAATTAAAATTCAAAATCCATGGCCTTTTTCCAATTTGTGAATTTTCACCATTCAAAACCTCCATAAAAAAATGGGATTCATCAACATCAATAGAAGAAACACATGAAGGATTCACATCTTTTTCAACCATTGTTGGATATTCTTACACTTGTTGAAGAATTCTTTCATCCTCCATCTCTAGTTCTTGATTTAGAATCATATGCTTTGATCCAAAATCCAACATTGAAACCATTAATTCCTTGTTAAAGTTATTGGATTCATCAAAAATAACATCACAACTAATGATAACATATTGGCTCCTAAGGTTGTACAATTTGTACCCCTTAATCTCTGCACAATAGCTAATGAATATGCATTTGACACTTTTGGAATCCAACTTTATTTTTGCTTCATTTGGCAAATGAGCAAAATGCAACACAACCAAAAGATGCAAATAATTTATGGAAAGTTTATATTCACACCAAATTTCTTTTAGTGCCATATTGAAAAAAATTGGTAGGGATTCGATTTTGGATATATGTTGTAATTGCCATTGTTTCTACTTAGAATCACAAGAAGAAATCTTTTCCACCCCCATACATTGCAACTATTATCCGATTTGACCACATTTCAACTGCATTTGACCATTTTAAGTTTGCAAGTGGCTTATTGCATTAATTAATCAATATTATTCATAGTTGTTACATTCATTATCTTGTTCATTTATGAGTATAATTTGCAGCTTTTTAAATTGTTTAATAATTTCAAATTTTTGATGTGGAGATTGAGGTAGCTTTTAACTTTATTTACATAATGCATTATAATGGATTGGTGAAATTTTTGACATTTTTAAAACTATCAACATGGTACATGAATTGAAATATCAACTTTTAAAATGTTGAAACCATTATTTAAAAGTTGCATTTTACACTTACCAAAATCTATTAAAACACATGTAACAATTTAAAACCTCACATTTATATTGGAATGAATTCATGATTTTTTTTTCACATCTTTTCGATTATCACAATTGAACCATTCAATTTTAATATGTTAAAATCATTACTCACAATTTGCATTTTACACTTATTATAATATATTAAACACATACAACTCAATATTTTGCAATTATACTTGAATGGTTTAATGATTTTTTTCACATTTTTTGAACTATCAACATTTTTACATGAGTCAAATCATGCACTTTGAGCTTATTGAAACCACTATTCAAACATTATATTTTACACTTACTAGTATATATGGAAACACACATAAAAACTTAATGTTTCATATTTATAATTGAATGGCTTAGTGAATTTTTTCATGTTTCTTCAATTATTAACATTTGCACATGGGTTGAGTCATTCACTTTAAATGTTGTTAAATCCACCATTCATGAGTTACATTTTGCATTCACCACAATTTTAAAAATAAATATATAAAAATTTGAGAAATCTCACATTTATATTTGAATGGGTTAATGATTATGTCAAAATGTTCATGCATGCAAAGTTTAGGATGCATGTAGACTTTAAAATTATAATATTTTCATATATTAACTTCTTGTACATTTATATAAAATATATATTTTTCCTTTAGTTTGTTTTAGGCATCATGGAAAAATTTACTATTATGAACATTCATGATGCCACAAAAAAAAAACTACAAGAATAATCCCTTATTTTACCCCATTTTTTCTTAGTGCATTAAAAAAAATCCATTTAAGAAAAATGATTAGAATGTAAAATTTATAAATATTATTATTATTATGAAAAATGATCAATATTTTATATTCTTATTTTAAACGTGGTTTATCATTTTTTGTAAGCTTGTTTTATTACAGGTTTATGTTTAAATATTAAAAGATGAATTTAAATATTTCATTTTAGAAAAAAAAAAAGAATGAATTATAAATGGTGATAATAATAATGTCATCAATGATTTTTTTAATCTTTTCATTTTCTCATTTAAAAAATCTTCTTCAAGATCATCCATAAGAAAATTTAACCATGTTTTGGCTTTAAGTCATATATGGAGGTACAAATTTGTTAAAATAATTTTATATTTTGGTTACAAGTCCTAGAACCCATTGGGGTGGGGGTGGGGGGGGGCCGGTGAGGGAGTAATCAAACTATTTGCTAGGTTACAAAAATTCGAACAAAAAAAAAGTATTTGTTGGGGGTAGGGGGTTAATCCAACTATTTAAATGCAAAATTTCACCAAACTAAATTGTGTTTCCTTTTACAAAAGAAAAAAAATGTAAAATTTATTTTTACATCATTAAATTTATATATGTTATGATTTTTTTTCAATGTTGTGTAATAAATCATTGGTATTAATGTATGATTAATTTTGGATAACAAATATGGTCTTGATAATTAAATGGCTATATTTATTATTCAATTAATTTTTTTTTATGACCAATTTCTACCAATTTAGG
>Ga0209208_10003505_pt1 | contig 22431 bp, 13 predicted proteins | sample S1TSphfallax_3_FD_187694 | JGI IMG/M metagenome (GOLD analysis project Ga0209208, IMG submission 187694) | Host-associated microbial communities from peat moss isolated from Minnesota, USA - S1T2_Fd - Sphagnum fallax MG (SPAdes) (version 2) | ecosystem: Host-associated > Plants > Peat moss >...
ATGTCTGTGATTTTGAGATTTTTAATGAAGCTAACTTTATGGTTTAAATATAAAGAGTGGATCAGAGTTTCCACTTCACAATATATTCACCAGGTTTATACTATTTATTTTAGACAATTGAGGTCTCAAATAAATGGAGCATTTTATAACTAAGTATGCTTGTATAGTTAAGCTTAGTACTAGCCTATGGGGCCTCCTAGTGTTGTTGGTGAATAAACAAATCTAAGTCTTTTCAAGAGTGTGACTCTTTTTCCAAGCATTCTAAGTTGTGATGATACAACATGCATATTACATGGTTGTGCAATTCTTACCCAAGTACTCAAAAAAACCCTGCAAAACTTTGTTTATAAACACACCATTGATTCAAAAAGTGTACAAATGTAACATAAAAAAGGGAGAATTTAAAGGATGTCAAGTTAGCACAAATTAAATGTCAAAATCTTTCCATCTCAATGATCGATTGCCTATAATAGGTGAGCTATGGTGATGGGGGGTGTGTCTCTAAGGGGTGAAAATCAAAAACTAGTTAGGCCTACCATTGTCACCTGACTTACGATGGAAGATGCTTGCATCTTTTGTAATGTAATTGAATTATTTTTATGAAGACAAATAACTAAAAGAAAAAGGAGTGCCTTCTAGCTTTCTGAAGCTCCAAATGACACACCCTCACATTCCTTGAAAAATAAATGCAAGTCTGAAAATGAAAACAACAAAAGAAAAGGAGTTGGGGTTATGTTCCTTAGCTTGCAGCACTTCGGAGGTAAGAAGGGTGTGTTAAAGCTTCAGGATGGGGATTAAGGCAAGTGACAAGCGAGTCAATTATTCAAATGAACTTACACAAAACAAACAACAAGTTGGTTAATGCATAGTTGGAACACTTTTGGTGCATGGACGAACCACGGGCATACACCAACTCACAAGACTCACAATGGCTCGAATTTGGGGGAAACCACCACCTTCCCCTTTATAGTATTTTTTATGAGTAACCATGGGGTTGCACACAAATGTTATTTTTCTCGAGATTCCCAAGTTGAGAGTCCCGAAATTGGGACTCTCGCCACTTTTGAGGCCCATAACTTCTTGTGAAGACTTTCAAGTGAAGTGAGGTTTAAAGCAAAGTTGTAGCCCTTGTCAAAAGCTTTTCAACGATATCTAACACACCACCTGCAGACAAGTAAATTAGGGCAATTCCTAACTTTTAGTGGTCAAGAATCAAATTGAAGCTTTGACTTTTGGCCATTTTCTCAACCATAACTTGTGTTTTAAATACTCTAATGGACCATGCGAGCCCATTTTAGACATTTACGTTTCAAGAGCTTCCCAATGGTTTAAAAAATCTTCAATTTAATTAGTTTTGACCCTTACAATCACTCTCTGAAAATTTGGGATTCCAACTCCCAAAGTAAGAGTCCATTTGGGAATGTGTGGGCTCATTCCTTCACACACTCCCTCCCACTTTCAAGAGTGCAAATGTGACTCATGGGTTACATTCTTGGCACGCACCTTTTCATGCCTTTGCCTTGGTCGTTAGCCCAAAATTAAGGTTGTGACACCAAATAACATTGATATAATTATATAAAAACACATAAACTTGTTTGTGGTAAACATCCAAATACTTCAATTGTTGGAAAAAAGAATTAATATAACAATGTGGTGTCAATTGCAATAGCTTTTTAATTTGGCTTGAAATGCATCAGAGGTAACAAATCCTTGAGTTATGCAAAATCAAGGAAATACATCTACAAGTGTGAACTAAAATGTGAATTCCATCTTTGATGAACACAATGTCAATTCGAGAATGAGATGAGTGTGGCTAAGGGAAGGACATGTAGTTATTTTTGGCCCACATGGAAGCCATCATTTCACGCAATAATAACAAAAATGTTACAAACTGCATCATGGGTTCTCATGCACTCATTACCAAAGGCACAACATAGGAGGTGGATACCTATAAGGTCGATAGGATGTGTGCAAACACATAGGGGAAGCTTGTAATTGAAAAATGTGGTAATCCAAACCACATCTAAAGCACTATGGAGAAAATTGGGGACTTGATAATTGAAAGGTTGGGAAAATTAATCAAATTATAAGTTAAATGCCCGCCTTAACGCTACAACATGATAAAATATGAACATGATGGATCTCACATATTTTGTTTAAAAACATGAACTAAAGAAAATATAATGGTGTAAATGTTTCGAAATGGAATCTTGAAGTTGAATCATTTGTTGCCCAATGAATTGTTCAAAAAGAGGAAAAGACATGCATGTAAGGGTGATAAATGATTGCATGTTACCTTGAAATGTTGTTAAAAAGGGAAGGTGTTATTGTCGACTATTGTTAAGGCTTTAAGAAGGAAAGGACATTGGTTGACAATAAACTTAACAATTATGATTGAAACTACATGGGCCCAATTCTTTAAATAGGTTGCCAAGGCGATGGTGGCTATCGGTATGAGTCTAATGCCACTAAAAGCTATTGGGAAACATGCATGTTTACAAGTTAGAGATCCTTTTAGGCTATCAAAGGACCCTAGACCCAAAAGGTGTCTAAAGATTTGAAACAAGGAGGAATAAAAAAAATAAAGGAATTTATGAAGGTGGAAAAAGGTGTGTAATGTATAGATACGATGGCTATTGCATGAAGCAATGAGCTAAAATCCAAAGGCTACCTAAACATCACCTAGTTTAAGGAGAATGTCAACATGCTAAACATCATTTATTAAAAAATATTTGATGAAAAATGATGTGAATGATGAGGTGCCCATTGGAACCCCAAAGATTCTAATTTCTTTTGAAGATGGGGTGTTGAAATGAAGTGGTAGGCTACAGGGGGACCATGTTACACATTTTAAAAGTTGGATAAAAAAAATTTGTAACAAAAAGTAGGGTTGTGCAATTTGCACACAACCCGCCATTCTTCAATTCTTAAACTATTCATATCATTTGATATTTAAAACTTTTGATAATGCACCCAAACAAATGAAAAAATGTACAAATACTTCACACCATATTTCCACAACAATTACATAAAGTTCAAAAATTATGTTAAATTTACAAGAATCATAACAACATGGAGTGCAAGTGGATAGTTGGATTAAATCCCTTTGGATGTCATTTTCATGTCTATCATGGTCTTTTCCATATTAAAAATTTATCTACTCCCATGACCAGTTCCCAACAATCTTGACAAATAATCCTTGAATAAATTCATAAAGAATATTGTGTGTTTTAGGTTCCTAAACCCAGTTTGACACCCAAACATAAAACTCCCCGAAATTTCCATATCACAACCCTAGCCTTGGGCTTGTGAAGGTGTGAGCCAAGAGGGAAACCTAGGAGTCACATTTCATGTTCCCGGGAGTGCAAGAAAGTGTGAGGGAATGAACCCTCACATTCCCAAGGGAGCTTCCATTTTGGGAGTTAGAGTCCCGGTGGACTCCTGAATCTTTAGAGAGTAATTGCAAAGGTCAAAACCCATTGGATTGAGAAGTTCCTTATATCATTGAAAAGATCTTGAAACATAGATGTCTAATGAGGTCGCTTGACCCATTTGGAAATTGAACAGACAAGTTATAACCAAAAGAAAGGTCGGGAATCAAATTGGCAATTTGACTCTTGACCACTAAAAGTCATGAATCACCCCAATTTACTCACGTTCAGGTGGGGTGCAACATACCGTTGGAAAGCTCTCAATAAGGGTTACAACTTTGCTTCAGACCTCATCTAAATTGAAGGTCTACACGCAAAGTTATGGACCCCCAAAGTCGTGGGAGTCCCAACTATGGGAATTTCGGGACTCCCATTTGGGAGTCCTGAGACAAAATGACATTTGGGTGCTGGTCCCGTGGGCAAGCACATAATATACTATAAGGGGGAAGGTGGTGGCTTCCCCAAGTCTAGGCCATGGTGAGTCTTATGAGCCTGAATTTGCCCGTGGCTCGTCCTAACACCAAAATTGTTCCAGCTATGCACTAACCAACTTATTGTTTGGTTTTGTATAGGTTTAGGGTGAATGATTTCTTGTCATTTTTTCCTAATCCCATCCCGGAGCTCTAACACGCCTCTCTATCCCCAAAGTGTTGTGAGCCAGGGAGCGTGCCCCAATTCTTCACTTTTTCATTGTTTTCACCTTAGACTCACATTTGAGTCTATCAAGGAGCTTGGGAGCACGTCATTCCAACCTTGATCGTGTAATGTTTTTCAAACTTGCTTGGAATTCCTTTTACACTGTCAACACTTCCATTAACCCAAATTCTTGATTTCATGTGTTATATAACAGCCTTTTAAATCCTCTAAAGTTTCTCATCACATCCACCATATCCACAAGTATCATATCTACTCCATTACAAAGCTCTTAAATGTTGACTTTAGTGCATAGTGGAAGAGTTTCAAAACCTTTAGAAAACTTCCATAATGATAACAACCGAAAGGAGTAGAAGATTACACGAAGCAAAATGATTTCTCATTGTTGGAAAAAGCTAAGTATTTGAGTTTAAAAACATTGTTTGGTTTTTTATTATTGTTTGGATTTCTGATGCACCTATGAAAAGAATGTTCTTCATGTTCATTTTGGATTCTAAATTTCTAATGAGTTGGAGATTTAATGTTCTAACTAGTATGTGTTAGACACAAATTTAGCACCCCCAACACCCTTACCTAAGTCACTCCCCCCTATATTTTGGAGAACATTTGAAGCGTGTCATAGATTGGTGATCACCCTTTCAATTTATGTTATCCCATTCCATGTTGACCTAATCATGTTAATATACCAAAACCTACATGGAATGGTCACAACTAGGTTAATGAGAGGTATCTCCACTTTTATCCCCTTCCCCCCCTTTTTGTGTTAACCTGATGCAAAAATTTGCTCTTATTTTAACAGGAACTTTCCCACTTTCTCTAGTGGTTTAAGTCATAACCTATCCTTATCTAATTTAGAGAACAAACATAATCCTTGTGCACAACCTCCCCACCTTTTAAATCAAACCATAACCTCCTAGACCTAAACAAAAGTATTACATCATGAACACACAACACACATAATCAAGACAAGTTAAACTTCAAAGCATACATAATCAGGACAAGTTAAACTTCAAAGCAAATTTCCACACATCAAGGAAACAAAAAATAACATTGGAATCTGTTTAGTCCTTAAATGTTGTTTTCTACTCCCACCAAGTGTCTCCTTCTCTCTCACATAATCCTATTCCCTCATTATGATGAGTAGCCCTATCTTCTTTCCCTTTATTACCATATTATACTCCTAGTCATATTAATAGCCTAACTTGTTCTCACTCCTTAAGGCAATTTCTATGCCTTTTTCTTTCTTTCTTTTTTCACTCCTCTTGCTCTCATTCAAGAGGACAAATGCTTTATTCTTCCTTACTTCTCTTGTTCTCATTCAAAAGGGCAAACTGTTTTCTTTCATCTCAACTTCAAGAAAATGCAACTATGACTATCATGCCTTAACCCTAATTGCTAAAAGCTATTGGGAAACATCCTCCCTTCGCCCCTGCCACCCCCCATACCTCCTTATCTAGCAAGCTTAACCAGTCTTGAACAATGATAAGATAACCCAACCTTATCCTAATATGGCCAACCTACTTCCCCCCTTATGTTAACCAAGCCACCCACCTTTCAAGTCTTATGAGGATAAGGTCATATGGCCTAACCTACCCCATAGATTTAAGGTTAATCCCAAAACTTCCTTAGCCATTTTACCTACGCTTAACCAAAATTGGGCTAAGCTAATTAGGGCCCAACAATATGTTAATATAGGTTGTTGGTGAACATGATGAATAACTAAGGGGTTTTAGAGTTGTCTTGAATTGGCATTGTCTCAAGAGCAATTGGTTTGAGATCAATACTTTTCGGAAGTGAATTTTGAGATGGGATGGGAGTGAATACCCTTGTGGGCATTCTGAGATAGGAACTCCATATGATCATTATCTAGAGATCGGCCATAAACTAGGAATTATGTAATTGGTAGACAAGTGATTGGGTTGCAATTCTTACCTTGTGCAAGTTTATGGGTTTTTGAGAGGTAGTGAGTTTTTGGTTGGGAATAGACATCAATGAAAAATAATGTCATAACTATTGATGTTCAATGAGAGTGAATCCCGAGAGTTCTAATTCACCTAAGGCTTGTAGCATATATATTTGCTCCACATGTTGCAAATAGTGCACTTACCATGTCACATGTACAATTCTCTTTTGATGTTGTGAGTTACAACTTGATTTTCATGTGTAATTCCTTGATTAGGATGCAACCAAGATCTCCTAGTTTCTTTCTTTTAGGCTACATGACAACCTAGGCCCACACACAAATGATGTCTGAATTTCCATTGGACAGCCTTTGGAAGTCTTTTCGGGGCTCTCAATATCTCCAAGGTCACGGTCCTGCACAATAGTGTAAAGGGGGCCTAATGCATTTGGATACCTGATATTCCAAATGAAAAAAAAAAAAACTGGATGAAGGTGATGTTCCAGTAGTTTCTGGTTCAACCTGTGTTCAATGACTTTACATGAGAATTCATTCAGATTTGTTACTGAAAACGCTCAACTCTAAGCTTCTTTTAAGCTCAAATATGATTGTCAAATTTAAGATAAAACATGGAGGGAAAATAAGAGCTGGTTCTTGATCTTCTCCATATTAGGTGTTTTGATATAAATCTTACATCCTAAATAGCACCAGAATTGAAAAATATGAAAAACCTTTATACTTTGCCTTTATTATCTCAGATCAGTTTTATTTTTTCTCAAATTTGTGCTCTTGCTCAAGTGGTGATCATCCAAAAGTATATTGAGCCAAATTTGGTGATATTCAAAATATGAAAGTAGAAAAATTAAAAGTGGCCTTTCATGTTGTAGGCATTTGAACTCTTTTTTTCTTGAAATTTTTTGGGGATATATATTTTTTAAAGCAGGGAATTTGTGACACAATATGTTTTTCAAATTATGTTTTTGGAAGAATCACTAAAATATTCCAAGAACAATAAATCACTGTCTTAGACTGTCTAAACACGAATTGGTCCCCACTTTTTGGAAATCAAGATGCCCACTTTAGCTGACTTTAGGAATGTACACCAACTGGGCCATGAGATTGGAAACAACGGCCCAAGCTGATATCCAAACTGGGTATACAAGAAATATATATATATCTCCAAAGGTTGAACTGTTGTTAGAGTTTCATTGGAACTGTTTTCCCTACAGTTTACACTTTAGACCAATGTTGTTCATTGTATGCCAATTTTGCATTCTCACTTCAAGAATTCAATTGAACGAATGTTTTCCCATTTTGCGCGCTGCACACAAGAGCCAAATACTTTTGCTGTTAATCGACAAGAAAATTTGTGATGACAGACTAAAACAATCTGTACTGACTACACTGAGATGGCTGCAAATTCAAACATAACTTGAGAATGTCCAACTGAAATCATTTGCAATGTTGGTTGAAAATATGCCCTCACCTTCCGCAGATAGTGTAGGGTAAAGCCCCAGTGTAAAGCCCCAGTGTAGGGTAACCCTGTTGGATTAGGGCCCCTTATTCCCACAAAGCCCACCCCCACAGAATTGCATTCTGGACACATTAAGGTCTGGGCTGGCAGAAGATTATGTCCTTTTCTTGGCCACATTATTATATGACATAAACTTCCAGTGATGATCATACACTCATAATAGTGACCAAATTGAGTCTGTTGAAATGTAAGTTTTCTTTTATATCCCTGAATCTGTCACCCTAGACCTTAATATCATGGAATGGTCTCACCCTGCCCATTATGTTGGGTGCATTGTCTAGCTCCCCCTAACAGGTTCACCTGGCGCCTTACCTGAAATAATGGGCAGGGCTTGACCAATTCCACAGGACATCATATTTGTGGCCCTTGTTGCTAACATGTCCAGTTCTTCATCCTCTGCATTCACCATAGCACATGCTGATTCAAGTTCTCAAAACCAAAACCCGTGACTGTTACACTTAAGACAATGACATTAATCCTGCATGTGCTCATGTTCAGCATACGCATAAAATCAAAGAATCCATGGTCCAATACCTCATGAAGCTCTGTATCCGGGGGGATTCTCAGTGACAGGTACAGTGGGTACACATTGGAGCTTTGAGAGATTTTCAACAATCTTTGACATGGTCACACAAGAAACTTTGTCATCATATTGTGGACCTTGAAATATGCTATTCATGCTGGTATGACCCTGATGTTGAAACAGATTATGCTTTGAAAAAATATGCAACTTGAAGATATTAGGTACACCGAGATGAAATTGAAAGTTTATCAATTGTCAAAGGGGGTTTTTTTTTTCTTCCATTCTAGTTTGCCATGTTGCTGCCCATGTGACATGAAGAGTGAAGTCCAATCCCACACATACTCATAGTGTTGTTGTTGTGGTGGTCTGTCATCTAGCTCGCCCCTGAATTGCTACTGTTGTCTGTATCGTTCCAAAATGAGCTCAACTCACAGAAGTTGAAATCAAAGCTAGTTCCTGTTACCAAGCAATATCCTTGCAGCTTTACATCCAGTCAATAAGCTTGTCATAGGTGGGGTTCATGATCACATTTGCAGCAGATTCACAAAAGAGTGCATCATTATCCTCAAAGAGTGCTTTGTGAACCTGTACACCGTAAATGCTAAATGTCTATATCTGTTCTTCATGAATTTCACTATGCACCTTTGCACCGAAAGTCCTGCAACCTCCATTTAGGGTATAGGGTCTCAATTGTACAGGTGATGACAAAATCCACAAGACCTTCCAACATGCTTCCTGAAGAACAAGAGGGGTGATATAGAACTGAACTCATAGGGTGTAGTTTCATGAAAGACTTAGCAAAGAAATGGCAGTTTTCTAGGCAGTTATTTGACTTTTTTTCAAAACAAAATTGAGAACCATAGTTACATATCAGAATAGGGTTTCAAAAATAATCACAGAGATAGAACTGGGTATTTGATTGTTTGAGAATCATGGTTATCAACCCTGAGAACCTCCCTGATATCCCTGGTTGTGGGGGTGGGGTTTGCTTGTTGGAGTTTATAATAACCACCCAACCCTGCAACATACAACAGACCACCTGGATACCAGGCCAATTCTCAAAAAATCAAAGAATGAGTTTGGATATACAAATGTTGTTCTCAAAAAATGGAAAAAAATCAGATAACTGCCCATAAAACAACTTTTTTAAAAAATCAGTTCTTTCTTTGAAATCATAGGTTCTTTGAGGTTTTTGAAATAATTGGAACATGTGGTTCTTTTTTCTAATGTTGTCAAAAACCAGATCCAGGCTACCCTAGTGGCTAAGCTGTGTGGCTTTACGAGGTGTGTTAGTGGGATTTTGAGTTGTTTCTCACTAAGGTTCTTTGAAGTTTTTACTTTCAAAACAAGTTCTGATCTCCAACAACAGGTACATAAAACCAAAAAAATTATAATTCTATGTATGAATCATAATTCTAAATCGAAATGCATACACAAATTGTAGAAAATATAATGCAAGTTTGAAATGTAAAAGCTCTCCATTCAAGTTTGAAAAGAAAAGAAAAAAAAACAACATAAAAGTTCTGTGTTTTTTTCTTTCTTTTTCTTGTCCTACTTATATACATGTTTATTTCAAAATAAATAGTCTAATAAATCATGTAAATAGTAACTAGCCAATACATAAAATAATAGTTCAAAATTTTCAAAAACTAATTGCTTGTTAACAACTACCTATTTTACTAACTACTTTTTTTGTCAACTACTTATCAACTAACTACTTGTTGACATGTCACTTACTAGGTTTTGTCATCTATTACAAACAAAATCTAGGTAACATTATGCCCCCTCAAAATTACATATTGTCCTTGAAATAATAGCTCTACGTCTAATCAACAGTCCTAACTACTTTGATAGGTTGTTCTATAGTTTTTTCAATTGCATTAGTACTAGTGCCCTCCGTAGGTTCAACACTACCTATGAGTTGGGTACCGGTTCCTGCTACAGATTCCAATTGAACAAGTATTTTGACAAATGTTTAGGGTTTAGGTTTAGGCGTATGATACCTTTGATGCATGAAGTGTGCTAGAATTCAAAATGATTTTTGCACCTACACCTATCTGAGGTGGGTTCAAGGGTATAATAGTAGATAAATTTTTTATTGGTTCTACAATTAACCACTAGTGATAGGGTAACAACAAGTTCAACAATAACCTCAATAGGTACATCAATGGTCACAGTAGGTAAAGGAAGATGTATAAGTTCTAAACACATTCCTCCTCTAATGAAATTGGTTGGTTTGGTTGTTACAACATATTGTTCACCTTGTTCAAATCCTAAGGTTGATGATGTTGTTACACATGTTACTTTTGTGTTGGTTCTTATTTCAACATATACAAAAATATGTGAGATATATTTGAAATTTGGAAAGGCAATGTGATAAACTTGTAGCTCTTGTTAATAGACATGTTCATTAGCTCACGTTAGTTCCATACTCTCTTGGATTTGTTCCTTTGTGAATGCTTGCACTATTTGCCACCATTCCTTCCCCTTGGATTTCTTATTGGATTCAAAGACTCATTTTTGGACCTTGAGCAAGGTATTATCCAATAATAAGTCTTCAAATTTCTTCAACCTATTATGCAATTTGATTGGTAAGGCTTGAGTTGGTTTGCTTAATTATATTTTTGGTAATTCTAATTGCCCTGTACAATCTTGGATTTGAGCACGCGAGGTCTAGGTCTACTTTTGTAGCTATGTGTTAACCAAAACAAGTTGTTCCTTTTGCTCCTAATAGGTTTGTTCCAAACCAATTATGGTTTTGTCTTGCTCCACACTAAATTGCTCCATCTTGTTGTAATTTCCAGTCATTCAATTATGTTCAATTTGTAGTGCCTTCAAGTCATTCCAAGTCTTCCTATTGAACTAGTTGAGGTCAGTGTACTTTTATTGCAGGGTAGAAACATAGTAAATTAAACCGCAAATGTTACTTGTAGCATATATAAAAAGTATCTAGGAAATATGCTTTGATATATTGAACTTAAAAATATTATTTAGTTCAAGGATTAATATGAACCATTTTTTCAACTTTGTTAAAACTTTAAATAAAGAGTACATGTTTAAATTAGGTTTAAGTAGATTCATTGGAATTCAAGCAAATGCCACAATCTATTTTATAGCATTTATGTAGATTATAAGTAGATGAAATATTACATTAAAAAAAATGAATTAATGGGTGCCTAAAATGTAATTGTGGTTTTTCATCTTTTTAACATTCAATTATATATATATTTATCTTGTAAGGTAAACGTAGGTTTGAGAAAAATATTTTTTCAAACCTACTTGTTACATATTTTTATTATACTAATTTTTTTCAAATTTTATGCAAGCAATTTACTATAAACCCAATGTAGACATGGATGTTTTCAATATGAAAGATAAAAACCGTTCCAACTAAAACTTGTGCTTTTGTAAAAAAAATTCATATTTTTAAATGGGATTTTAGGTGGACTATTTTTTTGGCCTACTTTAATGTGCTTTCACCTTGCAAGTTTTTTTTGTCTTCTTTTCAATTTGTTCCACTTCAAAAAAAGGTTATGGTTCTAAATTTGAACCTTGGCCAATTGCCCCTTGACAATAGTTCACAGCTCATTGCCTCGAGTATCATGTTAAGGAAAAGAAAAAGAAAACACACACAAAAAAGTGCGGTAGTTCTTTATATGACTTTGATAGCTAATAAAATTATTATGGTTATGAATAGACACATTATTTAGGGTTATAAACCTCTATTGAATAGACATTATCTACATTTGTACCAACAAGTATTTGTTCTAATGATTAGTATTCGATTGAATACCTATCAGTTCAAAACCTTCATTTTTAATAGGTTCTTCAATAGTTAGGTCACTATGTTTACCAAGTACTTGTAATCACTATTACAAAATGTGGGTGCAATTCAATAGTCCATGTTCACTAGACCAATGAATTCACTCAAAATCCAATGAAATCATTTAGAATACAAGGACACCTTTTGTTGTAGTGAATGTGATATCAGTTATGAACCAATATGGTTTCAGTTTGATAATATTTACTATAACCAAGTTATGCTCAAATTTATCAATAATGACAAGCAAAATCATATTGTTAGGCAAACAATATTGTATCCTATAAGGTCCAAACCACATTCTTTGAAATTTAGGAACATGTGCTGAAATAACCCTTAAAAACCATAACACATAGTCCCCAAATTGGAATTTCGTTTCAATCTATCAATTCTTTGACCATAATGACATGTTCCAATTGTTAACAACAATTAGATCTTGTGCAATTATTTGGTTTTCCTATAGTTTTTGTAGTTCTAACAGATGGTTAGTTAGTACTTGGACAAGTGTTGGATCTATGTTCCTTCCAAATCTAATTACTAGTAGAAATCTTCAAATATATGATTGTGTTTATAATTAGTATTCCAGTCATAAAAGACAAAAATGACCAATGGCCCTAAAGTCATTACGGACGAGATATTTAAGACAATAATCATTTAAGACATAATGTGACACAATGATGTGACAAATATCATCCATTAGTCATAAAGGACATATGTGAAACATTAATGATAGTTTTGTCATTTTTTAATTATTTTTTATTAATACAAATTGAACCCAAAAACTTGGGGAACATTATATTTTAAATTTGTAATATTTATTATTATATATAACAAAAATAATAAGATTTTTTTTTCAATTATTTTTTATCTCATTATTTTTCATCTTATTAATTATTGATATGTGTCACCACCTAAACTAGCTTTAAAACCTAATTTAAGTGGGGAAGTAGACCACCTAATCTACCTACTTAAGGTCATTTAGGTAACCACCTAACTTAGGTAGTCAAAATAGGTACATAATATTTGGTCGACATCCAATGTTGACCACACGCCTATCATTTGTCAAGTTTGATCCTTAGACCCCAAGGATGGAATCCAACTCCTTTACCACCAAGCCACCCCACTTGTTATGTAAATAATATAATGTTTATTTTATTTACACCATATTTCATTTAAACAATACAAAAAACTTCTAATTTAATAATTCATATCTTATTGATAATTTGTCCAAATGAAATAATTGTAAAATTATTCATAAATTTCCTTCAACAATGTACATGAGTATATAATTATTTTTTAAAATGTAAATTCAGCTCAAAAATAAGTTATTTGAATTTTGTTATTGAATAACATTTCAATGTCCATATTTTCAAAAAATTAAATTCAAACACATGATTTGTAAATGAAAAAACCTTTATGGCTAATACATGAATAAATAAAATAAAATTATCATACCTTAAACCTTCATTTGGTTTAGGAATTTATGTTGTACAATTTTGCTTCCAATAAATCATAATGTTACTAATAAATTTTAATTTAGACATATGAATCCATATAATTTATCCACATAAAATATATTAATGGATCATAAATCAATTATATATATATATATATCATATTAAATATGAGGTATAATTTTAGTCCAAATATTTTTAAAAATATTACTATTAATATATTAACTAATTTTTTGAAATTATAAATTATATTCATTTTTACTTATTTCAATTTATAATATTTAGTTTAGTCACATTGAATATTTAAAATGGATTACATATCGAGTATATTTAAGAAAAATGTAATTAAGGTTTTTATATTACCTATATGTATAATATTGATCAAAATTAGTTCCTTTCATGTTATAATTTATTATGTCCATTTGTATTCATATTAAATTATTAATAGTCATTTTTTATCATTGTAAAAAATATATTTGTATGACCATATTGTTCTTGTAATGACACATCATAGTGTTCACATCATTTTCATGGTTATTTTTTATTCTTATTTGACATAATTATATCATAATCACATTTTCAAATGATATCTCAAACATCCACGTCATTTTGTGATGAATCATGGATGCCATATGGATGAAAAATAGGAATGAAAAAACAATGTCATCCTCATGTTACCACATCATCATCTACTAGTCAAATGCATCACTAATATATGACTACAACTTTTCCCACATAAGATTTGAAGTAATATCCTATGACTACAATCAATTACATAGTTGTTTAAAACATCTAATCATTTATTTCTTGGTTGCAAAGAACAAAATTCCTTTTAATGGTAGCAAATACTTTATAGTTGATTATGGATGTAATCTATAAACAAGTTGAAAAGGTGTGTGACCTATTCCAACTTTGTATGTTGTTCAATATGAAAATAGTATTATGGATGGGTGTTCATCCCATTCATTCTAATTTTCATTAACTAATTCAGTTAGTAAGGTTCCAAAAACCTTTTTAGTAGACTTAGCTTGATCATTTCCTTGTGGATAGTAAAGAATAGAACTAGTACATGTCTAAGGATAAAATGATCAATAATTTATATGATATCATCATTAACAAAATGGGTAGCTTGGTTAATGATAATGGTCAATGCACATCCAAACTGGGTAAGAATGTGTTTGTACAAAAACTTGGTAGTCATCACAATAGTGTTGGTGTAGGACATTTGTGCTTCCATTCACTTTGTTGCATAATTAGTGGCTACTAAAATGTATCAATTCCCTAACAATCTACTTGCAAGTTTCATTGGTCCAATAAAGTCCAAACCCCATTTTTGAAATGGTTTTTCAAGTAAAATGATAATTAGTTTTGTCAAGTTTTGCATCAACATGTTATGTGTTCATTGACATTGATCATAGGTTTTATAATATTCATGAACATTTCATACCAACTAGTCATAATGGGTCACCAATATCTGGCATCCAAGATTTTTTTCATAATGATATCAAAGGAAAAATGTCCTTCAACAATACTTCCATGTAGTTTTTGTAGCATTGTGCACACCTATTCTAGTTGTAAGACATGATGAAACCTATTATCTTGTCCAAATCAATATAGTACTCCTTGAAGTAAAAAAGGTATAATTCTTTGGGCTGAATATTGTCTCTATGAAATAGTAAATCTCTTTGGCATCACTTTTTTTAATAAGCATTAATGAACATTTTGTAACCACTCAAGCTGCAATGCGAATAGGTAAAGATCATTGGTTTGATCAAATATTTCAATAGGTTTAGAATTATTGGGTAATTAGTTTAAAGTGTCTACCATTAAGTGAGATCTACCAAGCTTGTACACAATTTTGAAATCATATTCTAAAACAACTATAATTGTTTAATTAACCTATCAAAAAACATGTGGCTTGTTAACTAAATACTTTAAGGCCATATGATCAACATATAATACAAATTTATTACCTAATAAGTAATGTCTAAACTTGTGTAAAACATACACCATAAATTTATTTTTTCTTAGTAGTAATATAATTTCTCTTAGCAAAATTCAATAATCTACAGGAATACATTTGAGATTAATGCCATATTCTCTACACTTGAAAAAAAATTTATAAATTTATTTATATGGGTGGATAGATCATTGAAAATAATAAAATAATTTAAAAATATTTTCATGAATACATCAATGTATTCACAAAAAGCTTTTATAATTACCTTTTGATAGGTACACAATCCAGTTTTGATCGTAGAGAACATCATAACCCATATGAAAATCCCCTAATCAATAACAAAAACAATTTTGTATTGATCCTTAGATGCTATGGAAATCTGATGGTAACTAAAAAAACCATCTAAAAAGTTATAAACTTCACATCTAGTTGTGGTATTTATAACCTCATTAGTAAAAGGTAAAGAATATAGATTTTGTTTTGGTAGCATTTAACTTCATAAAATTCACACAAATTATTAGTTTGTCGTTCTTTTAAGTATTACCAAGTAACCTCCTCAACATGTTTAATGAAACCTATAACAAATAATATATCAATGTCATGTTTGACAATGGTTACATAGTTAAATTAATTAATTAGTACCTTACTTGATGAGCATGCGGTATTAATGTATCCAACTCAATTCAAAATTGAACTATTTTGGGTGGTATCCCCTTCAAATATTTGTAAGCCTAAGCCAAAATATCCTTGAACTCCTTCAACAATTCAACCAATTGAACATTGATGATAAGTTCAAGATTGATAATGATTTTCACATGTTACAAGTTTTTGTCGCAACCCTAGCCTTGGGATTACGACTAAAGCAAAGGCTTGTGAAGGTGCAGGCCAAAAGTGAAGCCCGGGACTGTGGGAAAGTGTGAAGGAATGAACCTCCACACTCCCAAGTGAATTCCCATTTTGGGAGTTGGAGTCTCAATGGACTCTTGAGTCTTCAAAGAGTAATTGCAGGGGTCGAAACTCATTGGATCAAAAAGTTCCTTATATCATTGGAAAGCCTTGGAACACAAATGTCTAAAATGGCTTGCATGACCCTTAGTACATAAATTGTGGCCCAAAAGAAGGGTCGGGAGTCAAATTGTCAATTTGATTCCCGATTACTAAAAGTTGGGAATCGCCCTGATTTACTTGTGTTCAGGTGGCGTCCCACATATTTTTAGAAAGCTCTCGATGAGGGCTAAAATTTTTCTTTAAACCTCACTTCAATTGGAGGTTTGCATAAAAAGCTATGGGCCTCCAAAGTCGCAAAAGTTCGAATTTTGAGAATTTCGGGACTCCCAACTCGGGAGTCCCGGGACAAAATGACATTTGGGTGCTAGCCCCATGGCCAGGCACATAAAATGCTATAAGGGGGGAGGTGGTGGCTTCCCCCCCAAGTCCTAGTTGTGGTGAATCTTCTGAATTTGTGTTTACTCGTGGTTTGTCTGTGCAGCAAAAATGTTACAACTATGCACAAATCAACTTGTTGTTTGGTTTGTGCAGGTTTATGTGAATAATTGACCCGCTTGTCACTCTTCCTAATCCCCATCCCGAAGCTCCAACATGCCCCTTTACCCCCAAAGTGCTGCGAACTAAGGAGCGTACCCCAACTCCTTATCCTTTTGTTGTTCCACCTTGGACTTATAGTTGAGTCTATCAAAAAACTTGGGGGTGAACTTTTTCTCATGTCACCCTGTAACAAAATTGCATATCACAAAATTTGTCAAATAAGGCTTTAAGTATTATATTTGAAAGGCGTGGTGTCATTGTACATAACCTTATTGACCTTTTTTTCTCAACCATCAACACTTTTCCCCACCACCTCATGGCCAATACTATGCCATTGTGTCTTGTTGTTGCTTGACAATTCATGTGGGCACACTTGTAACAACTAGATCCCACACCTATTGCACTCACCCATAATGCACCTTCTGTTATGGAACTCAATGATTTCATCTTTGGAGCAAAGTATTGAGATCCATTGTGAGGTCAATGTATTGTATGGTCGTTGATGGGCAATACAAGAATGCTCGCTTAACACACAATTCAATTCAAGTTTGCACACATTTTCACAAGAACAAACACACTAACCATGGATGACCTATAGTTCACATAATGTTCAAGCCAAATCTAAGCTCATTGAATTTAGCATGGTATTGATAGGTGCAAGTGTTCTACTATTTTAACCTCCTCACAAACCAAGGTTTCAACCTTTGAAACTTTATAAGGCTCATGGGGGCTTCTGGATTTTTCAATTTGAACTCAGTGAAAAACTTTAATTGCCAAATAGGAACACTTGAATGTAAGTACATGTGATCCATCTACATTACACCACATGGGATCATTAAACAAAATATCAAATTCATATTAATCAATGTTCCATTAAACACACAAATGGAAGTACATAATCATTTAGTTATCAAAACTAAATTATTGCATTTGTTAAGGTTGTTGAAGCACCAAAAATAAGAACTCAAAACCCATTTCCAAGCACTTGTCCTTTTGTTAGTTAGAATGCATCAAAATTATAGTCATTTGTAACTTAGACAAAATCGCAAAGTAGTTGTTAAAGGCTAACCATGTTTTTATGAAACACCTAAAAAGAATAATGCATCAAATAAACAATTGGAAGTACATTCTACCATTTGACCTATGAACACAATCATTGGATTTGTTAGAATTTAGGGTTGCTGATTTGCAAAATGCAAGCAAGTTTAGAACCAAGTTTCTTGCAAACATGTACGCCTTCTATTAGGGTCTACACCAAGTACCTACATCAACCACTCAATCCTTTGGAATTAATCACTAGACAATTCAATATATACACGATACTTTCAATGCATTCCAATGATTAATTGGGGTTTGAATATAACAAGTCTAAAATGTCATGCATCATGAGGACATAATTGGATGCATAAGGACTAACAAAAACTTGATTGGAAGGACATAATTGATACTAATGTAGATCAAACACATAATCATAGTAGACAATCACTTATTTCTTCAAGACTTAATCATTGCATTTGCTAATTAAGTTATTGTTCAACACAAAAGAACAAGGATTCATTAGAACCTTTTGGCAACACATTCTCCTTCTATGTAGCATTTGCCAACTACTTACATCAACATGAACAATCTTTTCAAGTTAGTAAAAAAAAACATAAAAATTCATATCCAAGTTTATTTGACAAGCGCATTCTCCTTTTATCACCATCACCCAAATATATACATTAATCACATTCTAATCCTTTGGAATCAAACACCATATAGATATGATGAGTATTCAAGCACTAATGTAAGGACTTAAAGCCCTTTCTAAGCACATTCTCTTTCTGTTAGGGTCTGCCAAACACATACAACAATCACTTAGTCCTTTGGAACTATAAGACAAATCAATGAGGAGTACTTAAACACTAAAGTGAGGACTCAAAGCCCTCTCCAAGCACATACACCTCCTAGTTAATCCTTTGAAAGTAGTTGCTAGATTTAGGAAGGTATCTCAACACCAACAATGATTCTAAGCCCTTTTCCAAGCACTTTTTTTTTTTTTTCAAAGTTTGCCAAACACATACACCTCCCATTTAATCCTTTGGAAGCAGTTGCTAAATTTATGAACATATTTTAGCACCAAAACAAGACTCAAAGCACTTTTCCATGCACATTTGCTTATGTCAAAGTTCGTTACCAAGCATAGACACCTCCCACTTAGTCCTTTGGAAGCAATCGCTGGATATATGAAAGTACTTCAACACCAAAGCAAGGATTCAAAGCCCTTTTCCAAGCACATTCTATTAATCTCAAAGTCTATCAAACACATACACCTCCCACTTAATCCTTTGGAAGTAGTCGTTGGATTTAGAAAGGTATTTTAGCACCAAAGTAAGGACTCAAAGCCCTTTTCCAAGCACATTTTGCTTCTCTCAAAGTCTGCCAAGCATGTACATTTCACACTTGGTCCTTTAGAAGCAGTCACTCATGTTATGAAGGTTACTTCAATACCAAAATAAGGATTTAAGACCCTTTCCAAACACATTTTGCTTATGTGAAGGTTTGTTAAACATCTACACCTCCCACTTAGCCATTTGGAAGTAATCACTAGGTTTATATCAATAAAATAAAAAGGTAGAAACAATGGTTTTGAACCTATTTTAAGCACATTCTCCTAATGTTAAGGTCTATTGAACAACTTCCTTGATTAACATGACTTTATAATCACATTGCCATCTTTTGAATATCCTTAGAAGTAGGAATTATGTTAATTAAATCTTGTTACACCCAAATTGCTCATTGGATTTAGCAAGTACTTTCATTCAAGTCACTTGCACTTAAATTGAATAATTCAATCAAATAATTAATTATCTCTTTTTGAAGAACTTCTATTGTACAAGGTTTTGAACTTAATTCATACCAAGTTCACAAACTTGGTTGACAAACGGAAGCACAAAATCAACTCAGTGACTTTTACATTCACTTTGGAAGAAATAGAAGCAACATTTTTCTATTAAATTGTAGTAATGTATAGCAAATTGAAACACAACTACAACATAAAATGGATAGGGCATGAAAATAAATCAACAACTACCTTGGATACTTGGAGGAAATGTATTGGATGCACTTGAAACTACTTCATAAAGGTTCTCAACCTTGTGACATCCTTTTAGTTTGGGGAGATGGTGGTTTTTGTTTTGCACCACTTTATTACCAACTCAACAACATGTTTCGACAACACATCTGTACATTTGTTCCTTTTGTAATTTGTCCAAAACACATTCCTTGAAGTGTCCACCAGCATGCACTTCTCAATACTTTTCTTGATATTTATTTGATCAACTCCTAAAATCCTTGTTATTCCCCTGTTGTTCCCCCTTGACCCAAATGTTGCAAGAGTACATATAATCTCTTTGGCCATTACCAATTTAGATGACTGAGACCCTATCAAATGTTCCCCCAATCCATACCTAAAATTTTCAATTAGTTATAGGTTGTGTTTCAATGTCTTTTTGTCATGCAAATAAGGTGGCATGGCATCAACAAGAATGTCATGGGATACAACTTTATCCAAAATGGTATTTTGCACAACAATATCAAAACCTTTAAAGAAATTTCAAATGAGTAGCGCCAAGGTCCTCGCTATAGCAGAAGTCGATCGATTGGCATGTTTTTCATCTTTGTTCATCAAGATGACAAGCTATGGTTTGATGTAGTTTGCAAGTGCCTTATCTTTTGCAATTTGTCGAAACTATTTTTCTGCATGTGTTTGGGCTTGACGAAGTCAATACCTTTGTTGCCATAATCGATTATATTTCCTTTTTCTTTGTTTATGAGTTGACTCGAAATCTTCATCATCCTCACCACTGGACTCTTCATTCTCACCCCCAAACCCTTCATGAGCAACCTCACACCCAACATCTCTTTCAGGCCTTTCACTTGCCAAGAATGACAATGTTTAATTAAGCTCTCTCAATTAAGTCATTCAAAGATTGATTAACATACTTCTGTTTGTTCCTGCACTTTCCAATTGTCAATAATACCTAAAACCAATAAACAATCATGATTTCTAGATAACAATTGATTTAACACAACTTTTACGTAATGTCACAAAGTTCAAACATTGCACAATAGACGTTCTTACTTGGATTGATAAGGACCATGGTATAGATGATTCCATGGTGGGCTCAACTTCTACAAGGCTCCAAATGTGCGCATGTGGCAACCACCTTGCTAAGCATGGAGAGATCGTGAATAAAATTTTATGGCAGCATTACATAAGGTGAATTTTTTTTTGGCAACCATCATAGTGCAAAGCAACAATGCTTGCCATTAAACCTAAAAGTTTTCAAATGTTTGTAGATTACTTGTTTTCCTCAATTGCGGTGTCACAAGTCACTATAATGTCTTAAAATCATTCATGTTGTGACAATCATCCATTCTTCATTTTGTCAATATGTGGATGATGAAGTTTTTCATTTGGTTATTTACACATAAACAATTTATTTTTGTTGGTAATAAGGAGTTCAACATGGATTTTGTACATAATTGAACTTCTTTGTAGGTTCTATTTTTAGTTGCTTCTAAAATACATTTAAGAACCTTCCATTTACATAATAGGCATTAGGACCATTACAATCCTTTGTTAACATTATTCCAACTACGCATAACATATATTTGAAAAATAATTTAAAATATACATAATGCATCAAATTTGCTAGGAATTGCAACTAGGGCCCTCTTTACAAATGAAGAAACATTTCTTCTTTATGGAATGTTTCCAAATTATGCATTTTGGGGGCTCAAAACATGTTCAAAGCACTAATATGTATCACCAAATTATATCATGTTTTCAAGTTTTTTTTTAATACCAAGGCCTCATAGTCATCAATATATGTTTTTCTATGAATTTGGAATAAATGGATTAATATAACATAACTTTAAGGATGTTTGAAATTAATAACAAAAATCAACACATTCCTTCTTGTTGCTTTGTATTCAAATTAAGAGTAGTTAAACATCTTCAAATTATACAAAAATAAAAGATTCAAAATTCACAAGTATACAAACACTATGCAACAAACTTCACAAAATTCCAATGTTTAAAACTTTTATATTGATTTTTCAAAGTTGTGGGGGTACCTGATTTTAATGTAGTCAACACAATCCTTTGGCTCCTCTTAGCATATTTGGACCTTGATGTCGAAATGGTCATGATACAAATTAGGTAGGGACCAAATAACAACATCCAGGTCCTACCATTTACATGGTAAACATGTTGAAAATGGTGTTAGATGCAAGACAATTTGAGGATGAAAGAAATCGGGATGAAACATTGTAGTTGTGGTGGATTGGTCCTCAGACAATGGGAAAGGATGCATTAACAATACATGAGGAGAAACATGCATTATTCGATGAAGAAAACCATTCCGACTTTTTTAATGATTCAAATGAAGATATGGAGGAGCTTGTAGATGATGAATAAGGAAAATTGTTCCTACACAATAACACATGTTTATTAAAAGTTTTGATGGATAATGGCCTAGAGACCTTTATGCAAGAAGAAGGACCGAATCAAATCATGAATTTGATTTTGGAAGAGCAGGCTGACAATGTTATGTTTGGGGACAT
>Ga0209208_10003507_pt1 | contig 22427 bp, 13 predicted proteins | sample S1TSphfallax_3_FD_187694 | JGI IMG/M metagenome (GOLD analysis project Ga0209208, IMG submission 187694) | Host-associated microbial communities from peat moss isolated from Minnesota, USA - S1T2_Fd - Sphagnum fallax MG (SPAdes) (version 2) | ecosystem: Host-associated > Plants > Peat moss >...
TGTTGAAACTTCAGGTTAGTTATACAGTATAATATCTTGAAGGATTTTGGTTTCTTTTGGAGGATTTTTTTGAAGATTATATTCTTCTTTTGCATTAAGATACTTTTTTTTAATGTAAATGGCAAGGCGACAATGTGATACATCCCTTGTTTTTCTTTGTCATTCGCTTACCTTGGCATGTTCTCAATGCTATTGCTTCCCTTCATGTTCATCTTATTGCTTCCCTTTACATTGCTACTATTGTTTCCCTTCACAATCATCTTATTGCTTTCCTTTAAGTTATTACTATTTCTTTTCACATTATTATTATTATTATTTGTGTTTTAACTTGATAAAGTTGATTGAAATTGATTATTCTTGTATTAAATAAATTAAAAATTAAAGATGTAAGTTGGAACGAGATGAGTTTGTGGATATATATAATTTATAGTTTCATCCCTTTGTATGTAGGTTTTGTAATAAAATATTTGAACATTGTTATTCAAGCTATGAGAATTGCCTGGACTAGTTGATCAATATTATTTTTTATTATATCTGAAAGTCTGAAATCCGAAATTTGATATCATTGCAAAAAAAAAAAAAAAATCAATTTAAGATCCAACCTTTTTTTTGAATCATTTTTAAAAACCGAAATCAAGAGATATCACAAATCGATATCCCCCAAACACTGGTCAAATGTGTAGCTAGCTTCCTGAAGTTTAGGCCAAAAAGGGAGAATTCCATATATTCAAGGATGACGAAGCAAAGGGCTTATTTGAAATGGGGTTAGAGGCTCTATAGACCGTCCATGGTTGTCGTGGTTGGGTCCCAACTTTGAAAAAACTATTGAGGGTGTGGAGTCTCTATAGACCATCCATCCATGGTTGTAGTGGTTGTCCAAACTTTCAAGAACTTTTGTCGTTTATCTTGGCAAAGAAAAGAGAAGAAAACCGCAATACGGACCATCCATGGTTGTAGAGGTTGTCCCAACTTTCAAGAACTTTGTCGTTTATCTTGGCAAAAGAAAAGAAAGAAAAAGGGGAATACGGTCGTGGAATAACTTACATCCAGAATTGTGAACTAAAGCCTCTCAGAACTAAAGCACATGCTAACTAGGATACCCTATAAAAATATCCCATATTGTTTGGGAAGGGGGCCTTTGGTGCTTGACGAGGGCTGCAGTGAGTGTGGCCAAGTGGAGTTGCTACTTTGTAAAAGGAGATTGTTTTCCTTTCTTTTTGTCTCTTCCCCTCTTATGGAAATTGTGGTGTCGTGTTGTGTGCCATTCATATTCACTAGTTGTGAGGACCTCAAAGTATATTTTTTCCCTTTTAATTTTTTAATTAATATTAATATTAATATTAATATATTTAAATTATAAATAAAATTTATCAGTGAATTAAATGAGTCTCTTTGATTGGGTCATCGTTGAAAAAAACTTTGGAGACTCACCAACATCAAAGTATTCGCTCCAAACAAATATAAGCCCCAATATTTGCCTACCTATCTACCTAGGCAGGTTCAGAGAGGACAAGTTGCACAAAGCAGCATATGGCGCAATGTGGGGGTGTTATTGGGAACATGATGGGGAATACATTGGGAACTTCAGGAACCAATAAATCCAACAACTCCCTCACCCTCCTCTCAAAAGAAAAAAGATTGGAGGCCTTGGGTGCATGCTAGCTCGCCTCATTGGCTGCCAAGAAATTCTGTGTCTACTTGAATTCTTTATCATTTTTGGCCTAGGCTATTGGCTAGGGCATAATTGTGGATACCTATGTTACTTGTATTGATTTAGTTGTGTGCATGTGTGCAAAGTGAATTTTATCATTTTGGTGATGGGCCTCTTTGATCAAACCATCACCAAAGAAATCACTCACACTACTAGTATGGAAAATTCCAAAATAGAAGACTTTTAAGAGCTTTCCCTTTGGTCTAGATACATGGGTTAACAAGAATTTTAGGCAAAGGATATGGGATAAAGTGTGGCATTACATGGGAACTTGGACAACATGCTGAGAACGTCATTGAGAACCGAGTGGGAACACACTAGGAACATCGTGGGAATACCAAAATCAAAAGAAATCTCAACCCCTCAACTCCTGAATGGAAAAGAAACTGGGTCCTCTTGGTATGTTGAGTCCTCTCTTTGGCTGCCTGAAATTTCAACTCCTAAAAATGTTCATCACCATTTTTGGCCTGGGCTAATAGCTGAAATACCCTTCATAAGACCATGTACATTGTTTCAATCATCCTAATCATCTCTACTATTAATTACATGAGGTGCCTCCCAAGTTCTATTTTTATTTTCATTTTTTTGTAATGAGCCAATTTGATTGGCCCATCACTCCACAAAAAAAAAAACTACAATGACTCCCCTAGAAGAAAAGCTTCATTTTGAAGTATAGAGTTCCTTCCCTTTGGCCCAGCTTATAAGTAAAAAGCAGGACAACATTTGCCAAAGCATATGGGATAAAAGTGAGGTGCTACTGGGATCTCTTTGGGGGAACATGCCAGGAACTTGGGAACTCTTTGCTTTGACTCCCCGACCCCACCCAAAAAAAAAAAAAGGAGACCGCATAGAAAGTCCACTGTCAAATATCCAAGTGAAAAGTGAACAGTGGACAGTCCGCTCTCCACCAAACACAACTTGAGAAAGAAAAAAAAACCCCTTCCGCACCCCTCCCCGGGCCCCCTCCCCCCAAAAGAATAAAAAGGGAGGCTCCTTCACTCCATGAGGTGACTTCTCATTGGTTGCATGGAAACTCTATTCCTAAAATTGGCTGCAAGTATTTTTGGCCTACCTACCTATGGTATCACTCATCACAACAGCAGTTTTGTTTTTTGCTCCTCTAGTTCCTCCTGGTGTTGTCTTTGTGCTACAGAGTCTGAATTTCATGTGGCTACTTGTACTATTGGCTTCGGATAGGAAGTTCCTTCATGCCATCTAAATCAATGATTTGTGGGCCAAGCAAAAGCTATTGTATAATTTGGTTTGGATGTTTCCTTGTCGTCATGGCTCTAGATGGGTTTATTATTATTATTTCTTTTAGTTTTTGAATTTAAAAAAAAAACACCAATGTTCATTGTTCATTCTCAACTATTTGGGGTGAGTGTTGCAATTTTCTCTTTTGGGGGAGGGGGAGGGGAAACAAATAGACAAAATCCATTGCAAAGAGTAAACTATATACAAGGAGGCCAAGGAGAGGTGTTGTGTGTTGTGATTCTCATGGGCCCTTTTATATCCCACTTTTGTTATCAACCCCCTGTCTCAACTTTAGCCATCCATTCCTTCGGATTCTCAGATTCCAGAAAATAAATATCATCTATGCTGACAAGTAATGGCAAATAAATTTTGTTTATTTTTTTGGTTGGCTGCAGGTGCCCCTCGAACCTCTCTTTCTGTACACCCCATGGATCACGGACAAACGTTCGTTTACTCTGTCCCAAAAAAGGCATGTTGGACGGCCTTTGTCTTTTGGGAAACATACAAAGCAAAAGAGAGAAAAAAAAGAAAAGAGGCACCCTATAGAGGAATGAACTAATAGATCCCCTAAGTCACCTACAATTTTAGGAAATTGGAAGAAAGAATGTCTTTATTATAGGGTTAGGGTTTCTTACAATTTTTTTACAATAAAGTTTCCCAAGCTTAAATTACAATGAAAGTTCCTTACATATGCAACCCCATTGCAAACCCAAGTGTTATTGGACGGGAAGAAATGTAAGGGAAGAAAGAAGGGATCTAAGTCTCATGGGTGATTACATCATGAGGTTTGAGGCATGTGTACTTGGCAACTTTTATTGCACCCAAAAAACAAAAAGAGAACATCTCTAAATGGGAAAAAGAAAAAAAAAAAAAGACCATTATTGAAATTTGGTGCATGTAAAATCACCTTCTTTTTTTTTTCTTTAGAAGCAAATAAGAAAAACTTATTGCAACGGCCGAAAAATACACAACCACTGCAAGACCAAGGGACATAATCCAAGGTGATCCAAGGCAGAAAAGAACATTGTAAATTAACTTTGATGCATGTAAATTTGGCAAACTTTTTTACAAAAAGCAAAACAAGAAAGCAAAAATGGAAGGGAAAACGAGGGAACTAAGTTCTAGCTACCATAGTAACTTGGCAGCTTCGACGTTAATAATATTATTTTCTTAAAGGTTGAAATTTTCAAAATATATTTTTTTCAAAGAACATTTTTTTGTGAGGGAAAGTAGATTTGTTTTGTCAAATATTTAAGAATACTAGTTGAGACTTCAGGGATGTTACAATGAAAAAAAAAGGGAGAAAAGCATGATCATGTGCATGCTTGAGGATCGTTTGAGATGATTATCAAGTTTATTCTCAATTTTTTTTCATGTTGTTTTATTTTTTGTTGTTCAACATATTGATTTGTTTCAATTTCTCATGATCATATTGAATTGTTGTGTCAATTTCTTATTGAATTGCTAAGTTTTAATTTCTTATGACCGTATTGAATTGTTGGTTCAATTTATTGTTGGATTGGTGTTGCAATTTTCATGATCATATTCTTCCAGTTCTCATATTGACAACACACAATTCAAAAAATTGTAACACAAATATCAAGGACATGAAAAGGCACACGTTATGTGTGTTTTCATGTCCATATAGTGAATAGGTATTAGTTAATTAGGCTTGGAATAGGTAAGTATGAATAACAAAGTTTTAGGTGGTTATGATTAGTTATATAATTTAATTTAATTTAATTAGACTAATTTAGTTTAGTGTGTAGTTTAGTTGTGAACAAGTTTCAGTGCGAACAAGTTCAAGTTAATTTGTGGATTAGGTGTAAAACCCAAGTTTTGTAATCTTGAATCCCGTTTTGATGGTTTGGAGATTCACAACATAGTGTTTGTTGCTTTGCAAGTTTTTGTGTTTATGCAAGTTTTTTACAAGTTTTGTGTTATTGTTTTCTTGCTATGTTTTGGGCTTGGATTCCTACGTTGTTGCATGTGAGTTCATTTTGGTTTGGATATGGTGTATTATTCAAAATTTTATTTGTTATGTGTTATATTTGTGATGACAACAATAAATGTAAACGCTAATATGGTGCGCACAACAAAAGAATAATAAACAACCAACATTTTTTAATTTTTAAAAATGGAATCTTCAAATTTGGCTTTTCTTTCAAAGAAATGTGTTGAAGCTACCTTTTTACTACAATATAAATAACCATATCATACGTGAAGATGAAAAAATAATATGTAAGAATAAAAAAATCAACTAGTAGTCCACCCTACTACTATCATTTGTCTTTTAATGATGAACTTTCATCCTATAGCCTCAAGTCATTCCACACTCGTGGGCTTAGATGGGTGCACAAATAGAATGTGCATTCAATGACTTATGTTATTCCATAGATCAAAATATTTAACAACTTTCATAATGGTAAGTTTTTTTACTTGCAAGAAATACCCAAAAATGTGTGAAACTACAAGTTTGTTGGAAGCCTTGACACATTGAATAATTAAATGTTAATATTGTAGCCAACAACAAAATGAAATTTCCACAACAATTATGAAACTTAATGTTGAACAAAATGGAACGTGCAATTTAAAAGTTCTACACCCATCAAAATGTTATGACAAGAATCTTTAAAAAAAATTTACATTCAACATGATTAAATATGTTTCAACATTATGAAGACCCCTTTTCATTATTGAAGGAATTCAATTACAATCAAGGCTAAAAGGATCCAAATTAATTGTATTGTTTTATGTTTCACTTGAAGTAGCCAAACAATCCATCACAATAAATTAATTGCTTTTGATATGGAAGATTTGGATGCGGTAATATATTGCACAAGCCGTTTAAAACTTGGAAGCAACGATGAATAATCAATATCAAGAATATAATTTTATACATGGATGAACAATGAATGATGAATGTATTTGTTGTTTGATTAACATCATGAGATTGATTTATTTATTTATTTGCAACTATGGATGAATAATATTAAGTGAAAGATTATACTTTTGAATCAAGCATCCTCATTATTAGATTAGACTTTTGGTGGGGATGATAAAACAAGGTACTAAATTATAAAACACCAAATCATTTGTATAACATTTTTTAGTTCAAAAGTCTTACACAACTACTTACATTGACCTAGGGCTGAAAAGTCACTCCCATGAATGTTTTGCAAGGATGGAAGACCAAGACGTATGTTTCCACACATTTTCATTTGATCTAAAGAATTGTATATTTTCTATGAAAAATGGTCACCAAAGGGTAATCAAATTTCTACATCACAATAAGGTATGTTCAACATAATTCCAAAGCCAATTAAATTCAACAAAAAAAACATTCAACCAAATCATCCATAAGAAAATTTAACCATGTTTTGGCTATAGACCAAATATGGAGGTAGAAAATTGTTAAAATCCTTATTTATTTTGGTTATAGGTCATGTAAACCATTGTAAAATTCTAGCTTGTAAAAAAAAAACCACAAATTTTGGTTGTTTTAATTAAAAATCCATTTGTTGATGGTGATGGCCGCTTTTTATGTTTGCAAATTGGTAGAAACTCACCACAAAAAAATAATTCAATTACATCATTAATATTTATTTCTAAACATTCAAAATTATTGGATAACGTTGATAATAATCTTCAATATTTTTTGAATTTTAAAATAAGTTTGATGTTGGAACTATTTATGGGTTTAAAGTTGGAGACTTAGAATTAATATATTATTTCTATATTTTTATTTGTTAGGAGTAGCCTTTTTTTTTCAAATTTTTTATCTCAAAGTTTTGGCAAAATTATTGTTGTTTGCAATTTAATTTGAATTTGCATTTTTTTCCCCAAAAAATCACCAAATTGCAGAAATTCAACACCAAAATAAATGAATAAATAACCTTGGTTGGGGGGTTTAATAAAACTATTTAATACCAAATTTTCACCAAATTATTATTTTCTACTTCCACAAAATTAAAAAAGGTAAAATCTATATTAACATCATTAGAAAAATATATATTAAAATTATGTTGTGATATATTTTTCCAAAATTTTGTATTTAATCATTTGTATTAATTTATGATTATTGTTGTTAAAAATTTATGGTTTTGAAAATTGAATTGGTATATTGATTATTTAAATAATGTTTCTTTTTATGGCCAATTTTGACCAATTTAAGGGGGCAACAACATCAACAAATAATTTTTTGGGAAATAAAACTCAATTTTTAAAAAATTAAATAAATAAACATCATCACCAATTTTTACAATAGGTTATAATAGGTGCAATAATATTGAAGGATTTTAACAATCCAACTCCATAACTTGTATATAATCAGATGTGGTTAAATGTTTTTATGGATGATTATCATTTTAGCAACATCACAAAAGTGAAGGGAAATTTTTTTTTGTACATAATCATATTGGGGAAAATAAAAACTTATGATTATTCAAAAACTAGACATATATTTTACATGATGAAAATAACATTTTTAAATATTTAATGAAGGCATTCATGAATTCACATTGAATTGAATCACATTTACAAAGATTGTAAGTCAATTTAATATAATATATATATTTGTAATTTTTAAAATTTATTCATAACATGTTATTTTAATCTTTTTTTTTCATTTCAATTTATAAATTATAGATTATCAATAGTTTCCTAAATGCATTTTTGAATAAGTTTCAAAATCATGTTTTCATTTCTAGCATTTGAATAAATTTTGAAAAAGAAACGTATGTTAATGTTTGAATTTCCTAAATATTTTCATGCCAAAGGTATAAAAGTTAAACTTTTTTTATGTGATTAAAGTCTTGAAGTGATTTGGTGTTAAAACCTTAGTCCATCTCCATGAGGTCTTGGGTTCAAACTTTAATGGATGTGTGTATTAATTTATATATTGTGTATATACATTGATGCATCATGTACAAATGTAATATACAAACATGTACATATGTTGAATGGTGCAAGATTTGTTTGTTGACAAAACCCCCCCAAAAAATGTTTTATTTGTCGTAGAATGTGGTGAAAAAATATAGTTCATGACTCCATGACCTAAGAAAAAACCATGTTGTATGATGACACCATTTTAATTTACATCATATTAACTTTGGACTTCATAATATCCATGTCAAGAAAATTAACTTGAAAATTATTTTAAGCAACATGTGATTGTCCAATTGCTTAAAATCAAACAACTTTGTTAAAAAATCTTAATTGACTAGTTTTTTTTATAGCAAAATCATATAAATTGCATATTAATCAATTTTTGTCCCATTTCATTGAAAACCTAATTAATTTGGGTAGTTGTAAAATTGATGATTCCTTCTTGTGCTGCAAGAAACAAAGCTATGAGAGATTTAATGTGGAAAGTTGCGGGAACTTCAATGTCATTAATACAACAATGAGGTGTAGTTCTCTAACTTAAATCACCATGGGACTTTTAAAATGAAATACATTCACCCCACATTTGTCACTTCACCTTATCTAATGTTATATCATTATAAGGTCATTATGCGATCATCACATTTCAATATTAGTTTACATAGTTCCTTTCTAATCAAAGTAAATTCACTATAATAAATAAATTATTTCTAAATCAATGAGATACCTTAGGTTATTTTACAATAGGTTATTGTATCATAACTTATATTTTAGGTTATTATCAACTTTTGAAGGTTACTACGAATGTTTTTTTCTCAAATTTGTGAGGTAGGTTGACTGGCTACAAATTGTTAATGTTTGTATGCTCATGTAGTTATTTTTTGAAGGTAGGTGGATCCAATTGGCTATAGAGAAAATATTTTTCTCTAGATGTGGTTATCATAATTTGAGTATGTTCATAACTTGCTAACAAAAAATTGCAAAATTTCGTATGTTCGAGTGGTTAAAAATAATTTAAATATTTAAGTTTTATTGGCTATTCGATTTTTAACAGTGTAACATTGCGGCAACAAATGCTTCAATATGGCAGGTTTTATTGGCTATTGAATGTGAAGAGTTGCCGATCTATATACATTTTTTGTTAAAGGCCCTTCATATGTTTCTCAAAAGGCAAAAGACAACAAACTAGTACCAAATTTTTTTTGGGAGAATTTTATTTCTTTTTTTTAATTCGGCTAATTTTGCCAAGGAAATAGTTTTTGGATCTCACAAAATTTAATAAATAAAAACCTTGAAAAATCACACCATTGAGTTTGTGTGAAGAATGGGAATGTCCTTGTGAGTTCATGTGGAAGGGTTTAAGGATTTTTTGGAAGAAAGTCAGTGGGAAACAAAGTTAAGCATGGCCCCAATATAGTAATTTCCCTTGCCAAAACATGTGTAAATAACATGCAAGAAGAATGAGATGAGGGCTTATGATTTCCATTAAGCCCATAAAGAACATAATAGAATTTTATCAAAATCATATGCAAATGCAAATATTAATTCAATTTTTTCACCCTATAAGTAGATGTTTGTATAGTTTGTTAAAACTTTCTTTGGAGCCAACATTAAAAAACAACAATGATAATAAATCATAACTAATTTGCATTAAATGTCGCAACCCTAGCCTTGAGCTTACAACCAAGGTAAAGGGCTTGCAAGGTTGTGGGCCAAAAGGAAGCCCGAGAGTGAAAGAAAATGTTAAGGAATGAACCTTCACATTCCCAAAAGAACTTCCACTTTGGGAATTTGGAGTCCCGGTGGACTCATGAATCTTTAGATAGAAATGATAAGGGTCAAAACCCAATGGATTAAAGAGTTTTTTATATCATTGAAAATCTATTAAAGCATAGATGCTTAAAAGGGGTCGCATGACCCATTTGGACACTTAAAACACAAGTTATGGCCAAAAGAAAGGTCGGGAGTCAAATTGGCAATGTGACTTTGACCACTAAAAGTCGGGAATCGACCCTATTTCCTTGCGTTCAAGTCGCGTGTGACATACCGTTGGAAATTTCTCGATGAGAGCTATAACTTTGCTTCAGACCTCATCTCAATTGGAAGTTTGCACACAAAGCTATGGGGCCCCCAAGTTGCCGGAGTCCCAACTTTGGGAATTTCGGGACTCCCATTTGGGAGTCTAGGGATAAAATGTCATTTGGATGTGGGCCTCGTGGAGAGGCACATAGTATACTATAAGGGAGAAGGTGGTGATCTCCCCCAAGTCCAGGTTGTGGTGAATCTTGTGAGTCTGAATTTGCCCAATGGCTCATCCTACCACCAAAAATGCTCTAACTATACACTAACCAACTTGTTGTTTGGTTTTGTGCAGGTTTCTGTGAGTGATTAAGTGCTTATCATTCTTCTTAGTCTTCTTCCGAAGCTCTAACATGCCCCTCTACCCCCCAAAGTGTTACGAACTAGGGAATGTGCCCCCAACTCCTTACTATTCCATTGTTTTCACTTTAGACTCACACTTGAGTCTATCAAGGAACTTGGTAGCGCGTCACTAAATACTTAAAAAATCTTGTTGTAAAATATATTACATATTACAGAATAAATAAACCCTCTAGTCTCAAATATTGACTAACTTTTGAACCAAGTGGGGCCCTACATTTTACCATTCAAAAAGCACAACTGGCCAAAACCATTTCATGTGCAACATAAGAAACAACAATGTATGTTGGTGTTACGTGAAAATGTGTTTTTAAAACTACAATGAAAAAAAGATTACCCCCAATGTTCACTCACTTCTATGTACACAAGTAAAATTTATGAAGGCAATAAACATTGGTTCAATGTGATCTAACAATTTGTTGCAGAAGGTGGTAAGCCTAATAGGTTGAAAAAAAGGGTTCAATAGCGTCAATTTGAATATTTCCAACAATAGTGGAAAAAAACATAATGGAACAAACTAGTATTTACACCTTCCACAAAACCACATATCATACCATTAAACAATGGAAAGAAAAAAAAAATCAAAAAAAAATGAACACATTCTTCTCTAACAAAACAAAATATGGTGCCCGTGAAGTTGTTTCAAATACCATAATCAAGCCTATCCTGTAGTTGTTAAAAGGTCTCGCCAATGATGAGAGGCCGTGTTGGTCCAACTACTGCATTCACATGGCTTTTGTAGTAATCTTGTAACACCATGAAATAATGATAAAACATATTTATGAAATTCCAAAAAAATCTCAACAAAAACACAATTGTGATTTCAAAACATTCTTTCAAATTTAGCTTCCAAATGAATCTTGGTTGAGAACATGGTGAAAGGAGACACAAAACAAGAAATAACATATGTTATTTTGAGAATCGGCAAGGGTCCTCACCTGCTTAAGACACAACAAAAGTAATGTCCAAGAACTGTTCTCAATCATGCTTAATAGCCACACCATCAAGATAACCATAAAATAAAAATCACACCTCATTATTCTTATCAATGAAAAACATAGAAATCTCCACAAGAATGATATAGTCATAATCCTTATGAAGTTGCTCACAAAGTACCAGACCATCATCTTCACCATGAATAGTAGTGGAGACAAGCTAGCATAATTACCCACTGACTTCATCAACAACTCCCAATGATAGATGATGGGTGTAGATTATTATATGATAAACCTACCTAAAATCAAAACAAAACCATTGTACAAAATATGCATCATCATAAGTTTCTATTGCATTTTCTTCGAATATCAAATAGAAAACTCATAAGTCTCCTTAAAGTAATCAACCACAAACTTCATAGTGTCCTTGTCAACAATAGGGAATTTGCATATGAAGGTAAAGGGTATGTTATTGCACAAGGATTTCCAAATTCATAACCCAAAAGTAATACCCAATGGAATTACAAATCAACAACAAAAGACATCAGTAGAACATAGAAAAAATGCATACTACAACTCCTCGATTGGTTACTTGGTATTATTTGTAATATGATACTTTCACCACATGCTTCCACGATGGGTCACTTCAACCTTCAAGCCACATCATGCCTTCTTGATCTGTAATTAATCACAAAATGACGAAAACAACAACACCACACCAAAAACACATGTTTAAACTTCACAAATAATCATATACAATTCAAATTTTGGCATACAAACATTACATAAACAATCAATTATAATGCAAAAGACATATAGGCAACAACTTGAAAAAAAGGAAAACTACAATGGTTCAACTCCATAAAACCACCATGACAAAAATATATTTTCCCCTACAACCACAAACAACTTTTACATAGGTATATTATGCATCTAGGCAATGTGCTATTATATTGGGAATCACCCATCCCAAGACCATTTTCAACCTAAGGTGTTGTTTGCTTTAGGGTGCTTAATTTTAGGGTTTTGATAGGTAGATATATAGTGTGACCATTGTACAAAGAAAAATTTAATAAGCTTCCACACCAAGAACATACCTTATTTCGATCAAAATTAGGCATGGGGCCAAGTACATGCCTATTGAACAAAGTCTAAACAAAATCCAAAACATGCTTTGACTTGATGAATGTAATTGCTGACATGTCTAAGAAAATCCATATAACATGAAAATGGATAAACCTAGTTGCTTTTCAAGTGTTAATATGAAAGAGTAATATGTGACAACATGCCACTCCTCACAATAGTACATAACTTATCAATAGTCCATCACACGTTCAATAGGCATGAACAATTAAACCCAAATTGAAGAAAGGGGTGTTGAACACCATGGCTCCTATCAATGTTGAAGGACAATCCCATTTGAGTTGGGCATATATTCTAATAAAAGCCCTACTAGCTTTCCAACCCATCACCAAAAGGTACTATTGAACCAAAATTGGGTGAATAAAATGAATGCCCTATTGGTGTATACTTGCACAACAACAAAAGAATTCGAGCAACCAAAATAAGTAATTGCACCACCAACAATCATAAAACAATGCTTGTTTAGTGCTTGTTATCCTATGAATAAACTCCAAATTTCTTAAATCTCTCAGTGATATAACATAACAATTTGTTAAAAATTTAAGTGGTACCCATAGAATCATATCATGTGAGAAGTAGATAAAAAAGCTATAAGTAAAAGGTGGGCAATAATAATAATTGATGTGTAAGAAGCTCCCAAAGCATGATATCCAAAACTTGAAAGGCTTCCTGTGGCACATTAGCTTGGGCACCTACTAAAAACTATTCAAGGTGATGCAAGTCTGGATGCAAGGCAAATTTGATCACCACCTTGAATGGTCATTCACTTTTAAATTTGTATATCACAAACAATTCTTCAGCATGGGTACAACACATGTGCATATGATTGTCTACAAAAATTCAAAACTAAGATTTTTTCATAAAGGCAATCGACAAAACATTATTCACCACAAGAGTCCATGTAATCTACTCACTTGCAAGTTGCATTAAATGTTTATTTCCAAAATGAAAGTTTATTTACCCTTTCCCTTTGAAGTTGAACATTATACTCTTCCAACCTCCTTAATGTCAAATGTTAATCTCCTCCACTTGGGTAGAAGTCTATAGTTTGTGTTGCCACAATTTCTGTATAAATGTGTGTTATCTACCTTTTCACCTCTAAAAACTTCCTTTAATCCTTTTTACTATGTCATAATGCTTTGAATTGAGGTTATATAGTGTTTATCCTATAATATCAACATTGATGTAGAATTTTTCATATAGACTCACAATAAAAATATCAATTGAAAACATTAAACCCCAAATAACTCAAAGGGGATTTGAACCCCAACCCTAGAAGGGTGCTTCAAATGATAGTTCAAGCCTTACTTGGATCCAAAACCTAGTTAGAAACAAGATTAAGAGGCAAGAGCAAACATGAATGAATATGGGGTATAATTCAACATTTGAACTTGTTAGTTGTAACCATGTCACCATTGTTGACAACCAAACCATATGTGAAATATGACTACCATATAAGTTGACCACCATTGAAAAAAACATGTAGTCAAAGGTGTGCATTTTCATTGATTATTGCCATAGGCTAAATAGAAACTAGGATACAGATTTGGTATCCAACCAACAATTAACCTTCAACAAGCATTAATAAACTAGCAGCTTGCAAACCAATAATGCAATGCCACATGAGAGCTATGCATCAACCCCATATCGCAAGTGGTGTTCATTCCAATCACAAATAACTAGGTCATAAAATTTATGTGCATACATTTGGACAGCAAGGTCCAAATGCGTAGTAAAGCAATTTCAAAGCTTTGTTTTGATGAAGGCCAAGTTGGAAAAAGTGCGTTCATCTTCCATGTTATCCAACACCGTCACCATACAAAACTTGGCTAGTTTAAACCATCCGAAAAGATGGTGGTTTAGAATCACATTAAACCCAAGCCTTTCCCATAAATGTGTTGTAGGATTACAATCACAAGGAGGTAGCATGGTAGATTGGGCATGGTTTTGCATTGTCAATTTGAAAGACTACTCATCAAGATTAGGTTTAGCAATGGCCCACCAACCATAGCAGTCCCCATACCTTGGGGTGACCAAAATGAGCTTGGATAATAACTAGGTGACTTGAGAATGTTGTTTTAGCCTTAGGAATAAGCCAATATTGCAAGTAGATCACCTCAATGGCATTTAACAACTCTTGTGCTAGAAACCTCCTTTTCAGTTCAAAGATGAGATTTGTAACAACTTTAGAACGCTGATGTTTGAGGGATTCCACACAGTCAACCCAAACTTGTTTAATTACGAAGTTCATTACCTCCTTAGTAATCAAATCATGGGTACACAACATATAAAGTTCACCTCCTAAAAAAGGCAGCATATTTAATGCATGTGGTAGGTTTTTTCCACCATGTCAAACACACATGTTCATGGATGTGCTCACAAAGATCTTAGAAACAACTGAAGTGTTGAGAAGAAAACCTTTTATATCTTCACAGTACATTGTGAAAAGATTTGCTTCACAAAGTTTTAAAGAAAAAAAAAAGTCACAAATGAAGGTAACTACACAAATGAACTTTAACCAAGAAATTTGGTTTTGCACAAGCCATTTAAACATGCATTCAAAGTTCATTTTAACTCATGAAAATTTCAAAAAATCAAAAACCAAATTGGTGATGGCCAAGAGCCAAAAGTAGGTCCTTAAAAATGGCCAATCTAAAACCTAAAATTTGTGGTTAATTACATGAAGCATGGACATAGGTGAAAGCCATGAAAATAATAATTATCAAAGGATGGGACAAAATAAACATCACTAGAGTTTTTTTACTTGAATTTCAATTAGCATCTATGGAAGCCAACACTACAATACTGTTATTCTTGGAAACAATAGTTGTAGAAGATATAGTGCAAGCAAATGTTGATGTTGATCCAACCTTTCTAATGTTAAAAGTTGTGGAAAATTGTATTCAACCTACACCTTCATCACCATCCATAAGTGTAGGGCCATTAAAACAATAAACAAGCTACATGCACAAACTAAGAAAAAAAAAATGCAAGCCAAGTATGGAAATGCACATTTATTGTTGGCATTATTGTAATTAATCTTTTTCTTGTTATTATTGACATTATTGTAGTTGTTAAATTGTTGTTGTTGAGATCAACTCAATTGTTGCAGTGTTTAGTGTGTGTTAAGTCACGTTTGGTGTTGTTGTTGTTGTTGATAGCCAATGGGCTTTTGGCTACCATGTTGCCTATTGTGGCTATTAGCCTCTAAACACCACTAGTCCTTGCATTTGTAATGATGTTATTTTTCCCACCAATGATGGAACGTGTGATAGTTGTAAAGCTTACATAAATCCAACATCAATCAACCCATCATTAAACTTAATCATCAAGGAAAAAGAAATCACATTGTTGTTGTTTCATCAAGAAAAAACCAAAATAAAGATGACACAAAAATATGATCTAGAGCTCAAACAAAAAAGAAGATGCAATAATACATTAGATGATGTTGCATGTGATGATGGCTTTGAGGATTTGTTCTATTATAATAATTGTTGTAATTGTTGTGTTAAATGGTAATGCTATTGCTTTTATTGTTGATGTTGATTTATTTTTCTTTTTTGACAGAAATCAATGTTTGGTTAGAATTCGGAAAGCTAGAAAATCTCCCATGTTCAAGTACCTAATCAAGAGTTACACGTGAACATTAAAATATTTTAAAATCCATGACAAGGATAAATTATTTGAAATGGTGCAAAAAACATGGAATGAAAAACTTTCATTAGTAGAAAACCCCCTTTTTCAATTGAAAGTCATTTTCAATTACGTCTCAACTGTAAATTATTTAATTATTTAATTAAATAATTTGGTCCTACCAAACAAGTTGAAACGTCAACTATTTTGGTAAATAGTTGAATTTGAGTCTCAATTAAAGGGATTGTCATAGAATATTCCTAGTATTCATAAGTGCTACAATTGAATTATAGTTGACGTTTCGACTAGGAGAATGATGACATCCCAAGATGAGTCCCATGTCCAACTACTTTGGTCAATCACAAACATAACCATGGATGATAAATGCCAATTATACGGATGAAATGTAATTTCGGATTAATATATTAGTTGCAACTTTGCCGTGACTATCTTTCAACTATATGGACTACTAATAAATATAGGTCATACCTATATTAGGTACCTATTAATTACTAGTAAGTAGATACCAACCTAGTTACTTACCTAATTAGTAATTAGTTACTTAATTAATGTGTACCTAGAGCATTAAGTAGCTAGGTCCTTTATGGGTAGTTAGTAGGTAGCTATATATTAACTAGGTAGGTTTATTTTAGTTAGTTAATAGGTATCTACTTACTATATATATATTATTATATCTCACCTAAATTAATATAACATAGGTATATATTATTATTATGTATAAATTATAAATCATTATCAATATTAATAATCTTATCAAGCATTATTCACTAATAGAATTATATTAGCATTAATGTATATTAGTATTATAATTGATTATATGTATTATATTTTTAGGTATTAATGTTTATAAATATTTATTATTATGCACAATATTAATTACCATATTTATCATTAATGTTTGGCAAGATATCATAAAATGAATATTTATTTATAAATATCAAACTTATGTATTATTTTATATGATTACTACCATCAATTATATAATTAATTATAAATAACAAGTTAAATTATAATTAAATATATAATGAATATTAGTAATATTATTTGAAAACTTTAATTAATACAATTATGGTTAATATCCAACAAGATAAAATATAATACCAATATTAAGATTTATTATTATTATTATTTAATAATGATGATAATAAGTTTTTATTTATTTGTTAGATATTTCCATGTTTAATATTTAGTATAGCTAGTAGGTGGATTAAGTTAATATAACATAACTACTGGATATGTTATACATGCCTATCACCAAACCTTTACCATATTTTTGAAGTTTCTTGTCTTTTTGAAAAACATTTCATGACCACATGTGAACCAAGTGAAAATTTACAATACTTTTTGGAACTCCAAAAACAAAGAAGCAAGAAGAAGATGAACTTGTTCAAAGAGAAAAAAAAACATTTATACCCCTTTACATTCAAATTTCATATCTTCCTCATTTCTTGTTTGTTTTGAATAATTTAAAAAGCTATGGAAATGCCATTTGAAGCTTTACAAAACCTTTTTGAAGTGCAAAGACAATAGAGTAACGTCCAGAGATCTTAAGCTCTAGAATGTAAATTGGTCATATGTGCCAACCACATCATGCCCGTGATCCCTTCATTTGGAAAAGACATATCTTGTTCATTCCTTCATTGATTTGAGTGATTTTTTTTACATTGGTTGCGCCATCTAAATTTTTACAATTTTTTTTTGAAGTGCAAAGACAATAAAGTGACGTCCAAAGATCTTAAGCTCTAAAATGCAAATTGGTCAAATGTGCCAACCCATAGCATGCCTATGACCCCCTTCATTTGGAAAAGACATATCTTGTTCATTCCTTCATTGATTTAAGTGAATTTTTTTGCATTGGGTGCACCATCTGAAGATTTACAAAACCTTTTTGAAGTGCAAAGACAATATAATGACCTCCAAAGATCTTATGTTGTAGAATGCAAATTGGTCGTATGTGCCAACCCACATCATGCCCATGACCCCCTTCACTTGGAGAAGGCATATCTTGCTCATTCCTTCATCAATTTGAATGATTTTTTGTTGCATTGGATGCACCATTTGAGACCTTACAAAAAAATTTGAAGGCCAAACAAAATATATTGGCATCCAAATATCTTAAGTTGTAGAATGCAAACTAGTCATATGTGCCAACCCACATCATGCCCGTGACCCCATTCACTTGGAAAAGGCATATCATATTCATTCCTTTATCGATTTGCATGATTTTTATTGCATAAGATGCACCAAATGAAAGGCTACAAAATGTTCTTGAGCTCCAAAAACAACAAAGCAATCCACAAAGATTTATAAGTTTTTGTCCTTAAGATATCATCATGTTTATCCTAGTAGTTGCAACTAAGATGTAATTAACATGTTTGTCCCATATTCTTTGTCACATGTTTTAAGTTTACAAACTATATAACTAGATGCACCAACCATTTTTATAAAACAAGTTGTACTTGGGATAAACTAATCAAAATAATTTGACCCTAAAAACCAAACTCAAAAAAAAAAGGATTATCTTACATTGACTTATTTAATAAATAGGCTTTGATGGGTAGGTAGTTTAGTTATCATTAACTAAGTTTAGGTAGGTCAGTAAATATTTTACCTACCTACCTACTTACACAGGTAATTTAATTTAATCAAGTAGGTAGGTAGGTAGGTACCTAGGCCTATTGAAATATAAAGTTTATGTCCACGTGTCAAAATATTTTTGGATGCAAGATGGATGATCTAGATCAATGCTATTTATCAACAATATTTAATTTAAAAATAATTGATCACTCCATATGTCATCATTTCCTTAATCCACATGTAAAAATATCCTCCCTTCTTAAATTGAATGATTCATATAAATTTAACTTTTATTTTTATTTTGAAATACAAAATTGATGACGTCATGAAATGCCAATGGATGTAGTTCATCCATCTCATTGTTCAAATTGAAGATGATTTTCAATTATAACAATCGATGTCATTCATAATTAAAATGGTTTGAAATGGCAATTGATGTGTTGTTGACACATGGTTGACATTTTCAATTGGAATGTTGCTTTCAACTTGTATTTTGTAGACTACCATGGTTTTCAATTGCAAATAATAGATTTTAGTTACAAGCAATATTTTCTAACTCAATTTGTTTATCGCAACCTTAGCCTTGGGCTTGCGACTAAGGCAAAGGCTTGCGAAGGTGCGGGCCAAGTGTGAAGCCCAAAAATCACATTTCATGCTCTTGGGAATGCAAGAGAGTGTGAAGGAATGAACCCCCACACTCCCAAGTGAACTCCCATTTTGGGAAATGGAGTCCCGATGGACATTTGAATTTTCATAAAGTGATTTCAGGGGTCAAACCCATTGGACCAAAAAGTTTCTTATATCATTGGAAAGATCTTAGAACATAGATGTCTAAAATGGGCTTGCATGACCCATTTGAAAACTTAAAACACAAGTGATGATCAAAAGAAGGGCCGGAAGTCAAATTGGCAATTTGACTCTCGACCATTAAAAGTTGGGACTCGCCCCAATTTCCTTGTGTGCAGGTGGCATGCCACATACCATGAAAAGCTCTTGACAAGGGCTACAACTTTGTTTTAGACCTCATCTCAATCAGAGGTCTTCACATTGTCCTAACTATGGGAATTCCCAAGTGGGAGTCTTGGGACAAAATGACATTTGGGTGTTGGTCCCGTGGTCAGGCACATAGTATACTATAAGGGGGAAAGTGGTGACTTCCTTCAGGTCCGGGCCGTGGTGAGTCTTGTGAATTCGTGTTTGCTCGTCATTCGTCCGTGCACCAAAGGTGCTTTAGCTATGCACTAACCAACTTGTTATTTGATTTGTGTAAGTCCGTGTGAGTAATTGAATTGCTTGTCAATCTTCTTAGTCCCCATCCCAGAGCTCCAAGATACCCTTCTACCCTTGAAGTGCTATGAGCTAGGATGCATGCCCCAATTCCTTTTCCTTCCGCTATGTTCACTTTTGGACTTGCAGTGAGTCCATCAAGGAGCTTGGGGGTGCATCATTGTTGTTTTCAACTATAAATTATAGTTAAAAAGGAGTTGGAAATGTAGTTGGAAAAAAAGGTTTTTTACTAATGATTTGGAATTCAAATATGAGCCACTACATCTTATTGCTCCTCCTCTTGTCCTTGAGACCCACCTCCTTTTGTTACAACAAAATTTGAACCAAATTATGCATTATAAACATGAAATTGAAATGTGTTCCAATTGAGGTTTTGGGAGATGTTTTGCTAACCATAGATGTAAAGAATGTTGATTTGTTGTTGTGAGTCATACACTTCAAAATAATTTTTTTTTGCCACACATTGGCTATGGGGTTTTTTATTTGTTACAAGCTTGAATGATCTTTGTAGCTACTAGGAGAAATGAAGCTTATGTAATTACAATAGTAAAATTTTGTGGAAAGTTGTTTTTGAAGCAAGGATTTGGAACTAGCTTTGTAATTCATGGAGCAAAGGTGATGAAAAAATTGAGGTGGCACAATAGTCGTGTGTCTTCTTTAAGGATTTTATAAACATTTGTTTAGTAGGGAAAAAAAAAACCTATCAATTGGTGCCCACAAGTGAAAAAACTATTATTATAATCGTTGCCTTTAGGTTATGGCACGGGGTTGCTAATAGAAATGAAGTGATAGTCACAAGTAGCAGTTGTAAGGGTTGATGCCAAGGCTTGGAAGGAGTTGTTCCGATGTCACTGAAATCATTGGTTTTCCTTAACATGTCTTCCCACTTGAAGGGCATCATAAATACTATAGGGGAATAAACTAAGTTTGTTGTTGCCAACATGTAACAAGTGGTAGGGCAACATGGTGAGAGGTAGTAAAACAAAGGTTAGTAAAGTAGATACACTCATGTCAATGTTGTGAGTTAATGCAACAAACAAAAATTTAAACTTTGCCCACAAGTTTTCCTCACCATAAGCCATTGTTCTTAAGCTTGAACTCCAAAGTTTTTAATGTTTTGCATTTGTAGCTTCAAGTTCTCTTCTTCCTACACACTTGAAGATAAAAGATCTTTGTGTTTGTTGAAATTAAACACACTATAATATATATGTAATTACCTACTTAGCAAGTTAGTTCAAGGGAGATTATTGATCAACACCTTGGGTTTAAGAAGATTTCATCATCCACCCCCCCCCAAAAGCCTTTTTACATCAAACATTAGGAAGTTTTATAATATTAAAAGCAAATACTAGCCAAATGTCTCAAGACATCTTCTACATCATATGTAAGGTCCAACTTGGAAATTTTTTGTGTCAAAGGATTATTGGACAATGTTCAAACTTGACTTCCATCTTTGTAGCAACAATACAAAAACAAGTTAACAACTTTGAAGATGTGATGGTAGTTCAACAACTAATTTCCATAAAAAATAAACTTGTTTAGGCTAGATGTCAATTCGTCAAATAAATCTTAATCCATTGTGAAAATCAAGTGACATGGAAAATTTCGAAATGTTTAGGGATTATGATTAGCATTTTAAACATTTTCAAATTAAAATTTTCAGAATTTTGGCACTTTCAACTTTATTTTTTGAAGAATTTTTTACATAACCAACACTTGGATTTTAAACACACAAGCTTTTATTGAATTTTTTAAAATTATGGTTGAAATGGAAAAGATACTATGATAGCCAACACAACATGGTGCACCTTGTAGAAAATAATCTTAAATACAATATAGGCCTACATGTTGTGTTTGACTTGTAAAAATACATTATGCACTTTGCCATTGGAAAAAATGAAAATGACAATAATATAAGGCAATTGACAAGGTGATTAACAACAATGCTAAAAATGGAGAGAAAAAACATAACAAAATGCATACAATACACAACAAACACAATGTGATGCACCTTTGTTGGAGAGAAACCTTAAATATAATGGGCATGTATTGTGGTTGGGCAACAAGAACATGTGGTGCACCTCACCATTGGAGAAAAGATGAACATCAACAATGCATAGTGATGGACAAGGCAAACAACTACAACACAAAGCATGGAGAGAAGGTGATATACAATGATGACGATATCTCCTTTGATGCACCTTAAATCACTAAGGGCAAACATTAACATTGCAATATGATGGGTAAGGCACGCAATGGAGATGACTCCTTTGGTGCACCTTAAATCCCTAAAGCCAAGTAATGTCAACACAAAACAATGGACAAGGCAAGTATCATGATGGAGACAAGGTGAGAAACAACCATGAATCAAAGTAACAAAGTGCAAGGTGATGGAGATAATCCTAAACACCTAGAGAAAAAATTGGAATTGGAATTTTGAGAAAACCCCAATTCGATTCAACATTAAGATGTAAATTGTAATTGACTACATGGTTTTGGTTAAAATATTTCCATACTCAGAACTAACATATTGAGTTAGTTAC
>Ga0209208_10003508_pt1 | contig 22417 bp, 15 predicted proteins | sample S1TSphfallax_3_FD_187694 | JGI IMG/M metagenome (GOLD analysis project Ga0209208, IMG submission 187694) | Host-associated microbial communities from peat moss isolated from Minnesota, USA - S1T2_Fd - Sphagnum fallax MG (SPAdes) (version 2) | ecosystem: Host-associated > Plants > Peat moss >...
AAAAAGGGGTAAAATGAAAAAACCCCCCCCCCCCCCCCCCCGCCCCAGGATCACTTTGACAAGTTCCCATGGCAAATGGGGTGATTGTGACATCGCCTTCATGATTGCAATGATTGTAAAATAGGGGAGATTCAAATGCATAGAATGCATGAACAAAAGGGATGAGTTGTGGGATGTCCCCACTTGTTACATGAAGTTCTTGAAATATGAGCCCCTCTTGACACCGAATTATAGGCGTTTAGCATGTCGAGCTTAAAAATAACATAATTGGAGTGAAGGTTTAAGGTGCACTTGATGTCATGAATTACTACTTCATAACTGTCTTTAGTTGCAACCCCAAATTGGTGTGGGGAAAAATTTGTTGCAAAGGTGTTATGGAATTGAAGGCATCAAATGTGGCTTGTGAATCGATACAATGTTTTTCTCACTATAATGGGACGAACTCCACCTAAAAGCTTGGTCATGGCTAAAAGGTAGGCTACTCCAAAGACATGTGCAATTTGGGGTGGAATGTGACCATGTGCGAAATGAAGAACAAAGTTGAAACAATTAAAGGAATCCATTCACTAAATCTTTTACGTGAAAACAATCTTGAAAATGTTCAAAAACCATCCAAGAATGACCACTTGTCAATAAATCCAACATATGTTAAAACGCCAACTTGAAGGAATCAAAAGAAAGCTTGAGGTCTTAGTCTAGCTTATAGTCTTCGAAGAAAAGTGAAAAGTAACCATTTGATTCAAGGTGTAATGTGGTGAAACTTGAAGTGGTGTTGAAAGACATGGGTGTAGGAGAAAATGATGCCAAAACACGAGTTGTTCAAAAGTATTCCCCTACATGCCCAAAAACTAAACTATGAAGCAAATATTCTTGAATTAGAAGATCATGAACTAGGGAAAAGGGATTAAACTCAAACTAGCCACCAAAGCTTAGGCCCGCAAAAAAATCTCCCCAAGAAGTTTTCTTAGTTGCTTGCTAAAAAATGCTTGACTTGAATCTACCTTTTTTTGTACCCTGTCACCCCACCATGAAGGAGCAAAATGAAACACCATTGGAGTAGCAAAAGAAGTGCCAAGTTACCACATAATACAAGTCTTGTGCTAGCTTATCCAATGGAAAACAAAATGCCACTTGTACATCACATTATAAAGTGGTGAGGATATGATTGTACAATCAAGGATGGCAAAGGTTTAAATGAAAGGACCTAAAAACATCCAATGATGAAACCCATGTCCAAGTTGATGTAGGTGGGGTGGGAGCAAGGGAGGGTATTGCACTGGGATGATCACAAGGGTTTGGATTCAATGAATTGAATGTTTCACATGAATGTTGATGATGAATTAACCTTTGACTAATAAATTGGTAGCCACAAATGGGGGAAAAAACTTTAAGTGGAGGTTGAGAATGTGTTGAAAAGATGGGGGTAGGTTGAGGGGTATGATCATGGCCAGTTGTAGGGACCAATAAAATGGGAAGGGAAAAATGTTCTAGTTGTGCATGATCAAGGGAGTTTGGGAAAATGTAAAGTTGGCGCTCCACATTCACACAAAGGGCTAAGGGCCAATAGGGGGGAACTAATAGGTGGTGTGTGATTTGGTTGAATGGGAAAGGTAACTAGTGGGTGGTTTGTGGTTTATGTGGGGGATGGGGTGGAGGATAGGTATGTGGTGGTGCATGATAAGGCAAATGGCTAATGGGAACTATAAGGTTTGATGAAACGTGATGAGTTGGTGGACATGGGATGTTTAGTGCCCGTGAAGTAAGAAGTTTGCTATGAACATGGGCCCCACTTTCTAAAAAACTACATAATGTTATAAGGCAATCCTAAATTTACAAAATTAATCACACAATATTAAAAGAAAAAAAAAGAAAATGATAGGAAACCTTCCAAGGAGTCCTTTGCTAGGGCATTATGCCAAGGCCAAACACTAACTTTGCTATAGGCATGGGTGTCACAATCACTACTCTATTAAATTCAACATGACCTAAACACTCTGATACCAAAATATTACAAGTTTCACTCCTTGTTCTTAATTTTGCAAGATTTGAAACAAGGAACACCATACAAAAATTTCTTAATTTTGTGGTGGAAAATTAAATAAATCTTCACATGCTTAGAGGATGCACTATGACATTAAAGGATGGTTGATTAGTTGGGTGACTTGACAAGGTCTGTATTTTATGTTGCATTGGCATGTATTCACTTTAAAAGGACCTTTTAATACCAAGTGTTACTACTTTTAATTATTTTTCCTTGTTGCATGGGTCCCATAGCTTATCGATGTCCAAGACCAAATAGAAAAGGGGAGAAAAAATGTTTTAATAAAAAGGTCCCCTAAATAGGCCCATGAGTGGACTAACTACTTGGACATAATGGTTTTGCAAGCAAGACAATCCACTTTTGTGGCCTATTCCTCTTTATTATTATTATTATTATTATTTGGATGCCTATCCAAAAACCCTAGACCTTGTTTCTTTTTACTTCTAGGCATAGACAAGGTCGTGTTTTTTTTTCAAATTAAAATGGGGTTAATGATGGGGTAAATCAATCTATGTAAACTAACCAAGCAAAAAAAAGAATTTTTTTGCAAAAAGGTTTTGCTAGTGTTTCAAAACTTGTGGAGGTTGTGGAAAAACAAAAGTTAACAAGTAATGCACAACCCAAACAAGCACCGAAATTTTATGTTCTCTCTCTCTTCTATTATTTGTTTTTCTTGTTCATTCGTGATAGGTTTTGGAAGACTCTAGCTTCATTCACTCTCACACTCTCTCTCATTCATTCGCTAGTTTGTTTACAATTTGAAATTCATTCAAGACAAACAAAAACTTGATAAACCAAAAAAATATTCAATTGTTGCAATATTTCCTTTTTCTTGAACACTTCCACTATCATAACTAACAAAATTTTGTGATCTCAATCTCTTTGCAATTCTAACAAAAAAAAATTTGGCTAAAGCAAAACTTTTATACATTAGTACCATGACGTGAATCTTACGCCACCTCAAAACCTGATTCAAAAGGCGATAAAAATGTTTGAAAATCGATCTTCAACATGACATCCAAGATAGAGAGGTCGGTCATCATGATGGCATTCAATGTACAAATTTACATTACCCTTCACTCATTAGCACAACATCCTAGTTTTTTTACAAGAATTTTTTACCATAATATGAACTTGTGTGGCATGTGAATTCCTTTGCAAGTGACCTTATCACCAATGTCCACGTTAGGGTATGGTCTTTAAATTTTGGATTAATGTTGGTTGGTTTTTTATTTTTTTCAATATCCATTAAATCAGTTATTAAAATTTCCATTTTTTCACTTACACACAAGGTATCAAGTATCAAGATTTTTCAAAAAAAATTGGAGTCACTTATTATCCAACTTGTCGGAATAATCAACCAATAAGGGTATCAATTAATTGCGTTTACATGTAAGAACCACTTGCTATGCATAAAGGTAGGTTTTTGCAAGACCTTATTCAAAACTAACTACTATAGTGCTTAGGTCAATTATCAAATTATTTTTTTCTGTTTTTCTAATTTCATTCTTTTCACATTTCTAATTCTCACATTTCACATTTCAAGATTCTAGTTACTTATCATGATCTTTTTATTTGTGAAGAAAAATGGTATTAGTTGTGCAAGATCCCGGAGTGTTATGCATGCTTTATATCACAAACTAGTGTCAAAGAGTTCAAACAAAGGAAGAATGTGAATGTAACACCAAAGAATTTGGATAACGAATTTCAAATCCAAGTGTGTTGAAAGGGAAAGGACTCTGGTTTTCTATCATGATTTTTTGATCTAAGAAGAAAAATGGTACCAATTGTTTGAAATCATAGAAAAACATGTCATGAAGGTCCAACATTTTTTCATAGTTGATTTGTACATTCCTTAGTGCCACAATGGCTTGTAATGTGACAATAAAGGCAAGGGACAACTAAAACTTCACCCCAAACATATCGAAAACCATGATAGATTCTTGAGAATGGCCACTTTATAAACTTGCCAAAACAACATAATCATTTCAACTATTATAATTCTTGTTAAACCATAAATTTGGGGAAGTGGAAGTCCCTTGACACAATGGTATGTCACCATTTAAATGTAAAAATAGAAACAAAGTTGGCCAAAGAGCTCCACTTGCTAATCATTATAAAATCTACACTTGCACGAAACCAATTAGAACAAAAAAATGGAACAAATCTAACAACTAATATAATAAACTTCAAAATAAATGTGCTTGAAACATTGGACATTTTAACAACTCCTAGATAATTGAACACAAGAAGTTGATCCTATGCATAATTAGTAATAGCTAGCTTAACTAACCAATACAATCAACCACTTGGGTTAACACCTCAAAAACTCACTTATTGGCAAAACAACTCCGCAAAAAAATAAAAATGTGAATGTTCATCAACATTCACATCCATCATTCCAGCTCATGATCAAAATTGAAATAACCATATGCATTCAAAAATGTATCATTTTCATCAATGATATATACTTTTTCCATAAAAAAATTCATCAATGGACTATTGTTCTTGTGGGCAATTTGATCTTGCATCAACTAACCAATTTTTCATGTTCATCACCAACTTGTCCAAATTGTCAACTTCTAGTCTATGATGCTAGAAGCTTGTCAACATTTTAGTTATGCTACAAAATTCTCTCATTTTCAATTTAGGACACAAGAATCCCTATAATCTATCAAACCACAAAAGAAACATTTGGAAACCATGATTCATGGGACTTCCACCAAATCAAAGGTACTACATAATCTTTTTGCTTCACATGTGAATGGTAGAATAAAACCAATTCATTCTTTAACAATTTGTGCAAAATGGTTGCATTTCATGAGGTCATTGCCCCAAAGATGGAATCATCATCAACGTATTGTTTTAGTCAGGCCATCAGTGATGAGGTTTAAGAAAAGAAAAACAACCACCAACAATGGTAATCGAATTTTATTGCCATACTCAACCACAATTTGTATCACTTTTTACCCATCCAACAAGTACCTTCAAGGTGAATGCACATTACAATGTACATAATTTGAGGGAAATTTAGAACTCCATATAGTATGAAAAGTAGTAACACGTAAGATTTTATTCATTTTGAATTATTTTTAAAATCACATGTAAATTATTTGGCCTTCAAAATTTAAAGAAGTCACAAAAATAATGAATATGAAATTGAGAAATAATTATAAATTTGCTTACATGTACACCAAAAATTTAATAAAGGTTTCCAAAAACCCTTGCTTGACAACAATTTCCCATTTTTAAGAAATTCAAAACTTCATTTTATTTTTTTCAAATGATTAAAAAAATTTAACCCAAGTAAATCTTCAATGAAGGAACTTTTTTTTACTTGAAAAAGTCATAATCATCAACATTAATATACCATAATCATATAATGTACTAATGAACATTTAAAAATAATTTGATTTAAATTCTATGAAAAATTGAAAACTTTGATGAAAAATATTGTTGTTTATAGTTTCTTTTATGTATGTGTAAAATTTCATGAAAATTTTATCATTAAATGTAGTACTTCTTAATCCATTTGTTGGAATTGTAAAATGTGATACAAGTCTGTAAATCAAAATAATACTTTGTTGGATTATTATATCATTCATATGTGCATTGAATTCACAACATAATGCTAGATTGGGACATAAATCATCATCTATTACAAAATCTTAGTGAAAATTAGTTTCCAAATTTCCACCATGATTTATGAAAATTCGGATAAGTACTAAAAAATGTCAAATTGTGATAATTTTTTATATACACCATGACATGCATTCACGTTTCACCACATCAAAAGATTTAAAACATGGTCCAACAATAATGCTAGCATGTTGTGAGCCTTGCTAGCATTTTTTAAAAATGTAAATGCTAGAAATGGAACCAATACAACTTGAACTTCTACCATCATATGCACCCACAATGCCCCTAATTTAGATTCGAAATCCCCCCTCACAAAATTGAGGGGATTGATTTCATATTGTTGAATCTAATTTTACATGGAAATAGTGATTAAAAGGGCGACATTTAGGGCATTAAAAAAAAACTATGATCCTTAGGTTTAGTTGAGGATACATTGCTTCACAACAAGAAGCATAGTTTCAACAACCATTTTACAAATTGCCCATGTGTGTGCATTCAGCACATGATCTTGTAATTCTTGAATTTTTTACCTCACATAACTTAAATTGATGGCATTGTGATACTCCAAAGTTTCTTGAAACATAATCACCTTCGTAGCAAACCTAATCTTCACTAGTTTTTTTTCTTTTCAATGGGAGAGTCCAACATCAAGGCATGCCCTATGCCATTCAATCCTTTACCAAACTTCTTAATCCATGTATTTTTTTTCTATAAATGTAAATTAAATGACCTTCAAGTTAACCTCCCTACAATCAATAGAAACCTTGATATTATTATAGGCATGTTGGCATGTTCTATTAAAAGCATGGCCAAGACACAACCCTTGCCAAAAGAACTACAAGTCCCAAAGGACAATAGCTAACAACTAAAGTAAGAGCTCATGCAAGGGTGGACAAATTACCACCCTCATCTTGCACATAAGTAATTATTTTTTTTAGTAAATTGTACAATGACAAAAAATCCTTGACTTGTGCTACCATTACAACTTTAGATGTATCAATGGTTTCAAAAAATCCCACTATCACATGGCAAGGCACCCATAGTAAATTTATGAAATTAATCACAAGAGCAAACGTGCGATGTCCAAACTTGGATATCCATAAATCAAAAGAGGTTGTTATAACACATGAATCCAAAGTGGGAATTACATATTGTTCCATGGTTTTAACCACCAATGAAGGGATGGCATAGAACTAGTTGTTTATAATTTGGAAACACAATTCAAGGATTTGACACATGACCAAACACCTTGACCACTAATTTTTTATAGTTTAGTGGGTCCTCCATAAATTTTTGTTGTTCTACATCATTCTTTTTATAATGATTACCATTCCTAAAATGATTTGTGATGGCCCCATAACCAATGATAGATCTTTTTATGGACTTTTTTTTGGTGTAGTTCTTTTAAATCAAAAGTCACATTAACACTTTTCCATGTGTGCTAAGTGATTAAATGCTCACCTAAGATATGTTTTTTCATAAAAGTAGTCCCATGTTGTTGGTTGTAGAAATCATACATTTCTTCCTTTTGGTGGTATTACGAGCATTATAACTTTGGCAAACATAATGGCAAATCACACAATGCATAATTTGAAACATAATAGGATATGGCTTATTGCCATCATTCACCACCAAAAAAATGTCAAAGGAAAGACAAACTACAGTGAAGGACCCCTACTTTTTAATTAAGGATGAGTTGAACCTTTAAAACCTCCGATGCAATTTCGACTTTTTCATCCAAATCATTAGGTGTTGTAATGCTTTTAGATGCAAATGGTCTATTTGGTGTCAAAATTAAACCAACTATTGACCTAAAATGTTATGTTCATGATTCCAAGTGAACATCATCACAATCAAAACCCTCATGCATATGCATATTCAAACCAAATGTTTCAATCTGATCTGCCATTTGGATTTTGATTTACAATGGAAAAAACAAAAAAACTCCATAATCTAGTTTACAAATTAACACTGATGAATTATAAAAAAAAATCTTTGATGAACTTCAAAATCATAATTCCAAATTGAAACCTTAAAACAATTCATGTGAGTTTGTTTTTGCAACACAATTTCAACATTACCCATCTAATCGCATACATTTAAAGGACAATGCCAAACAAAACAAAGACAAAAGCAATAACAATATTGAAAACAAGCAAAACACAATAGAGGGGGAAAAATACTTACTTATGGGTACGTCAATTCAATTATTGTGAGTAGAAAGGAAAATTTGCCATCAAAGACCCCCAACAATCCCTTGATATTTGTCTTCAACAATCACAATAGCATTCAACAATCTCACAAATATTCATTATAGCCATTGGGACCACTTGTCATGTTTGGCGGCTATTGTAGCCAAACACAACAATCTATCCCAACAACAAGTAAAAAAACATTGTCAAATGCAAAGTTGATAACACATGAAAGAGGGACTTGTGGTTTAGGGTTTAAGTATATGGCAAAAAGTGAACCTCTGGGACTCGGTTCTTGGGCCTAAACTCTCATTACTTAGTGGCTCACCCTTTGCAAATTCCTAGCAATGACCAACGATCAATCTCTTAAGTCCTTCAAAATAATAATAATAATAATTTGTGTCTTGTATGTTTGCTTTGTAATGTTAACGTGAAATTTGAGGACATCTGAATCCTACAATTATGGAAACTGGATTAAAAATGAGTACATTGGGGTTAGCAATGGAGCCAATTCACTAAAGATTTGATATGTTTGTCACATTTTTTTACACAGAAAATGTTGGAGCTTTGCATGTTTGGTAAAGAAAACATCAAACTGTAACCTTCATTTTCCCACAAGAAAGAAAACCCAATAACATCAAAAACTTTTCTTTTTATAGAAGCATTAGCAAAAAAGCTTTTGAAATTTGAGTGAAGTTGCCTGCACTAACTACATTTTGCCATGCGCAAGTCTGGCAACGGGTACAAATGCCTGGCATAGCATTTGCTGCTATAACTGAAAATGGAAAAAATAATGAACTGATTTGCACAAATAGAGAGAGAGAGAGAGAGGTCTTCTAATAAAGCTTGTGATGTAGTAGGTGTGTGAGGTCGAGATTTTAATGTTGCCAACTGCTGCACTGCTAATTTTATCTAGCAGATAGGTCTGAGCAGCCAAAACCAGTTTCCGAAGTTTGTTGGGAAACATTAATCTCACTCACATTAATTCCTACAATTAATGTGAGTTACTGTAAGGGAGAGGGTTCATCTAGGCTTTGGAGTTTTTATGTGGTTTACTTTCCCTCTCTTTCTTTAGTTGATATGCTTCATGCAACTGGTGGAGGGTGTGGAGGGTTCGGGTTCTTAGTGGTTCTCTTTCCTCCTTGTGATTCGCCTCTTTTGGGTTGTTGGCTTGCCTGAACTTTAGTCTTTGCCCCAGGTCTTTGTTTCTTCTTCTCACCATTTCTTGGGTGCTTTCTCTTTCTAAAGTTTGACAGGGTTTTCATTTCTAGAGCTATATATTCATGACCGTGTGTCAAGTATGTGAATTACATGCAAGTAGTTGTGCATGCGTATATTAATTCACTAACAACACAAGTAAATTTATAAGTTATCATGTTCTTTCTCGGTGTCTGCAGCCAAGGCTTCCCATGTTCTGCCATAGGACAAGGCCATATGGCACATGGTTTTGTAAGACATGTTTCATTTTTCCTTCATTGCCCCCATTTAATGTTTTTGTGCAAGTATGTATGGAATCATGACTTTGCAAAGCCACTCGTGGAACTATTTAATTGGACTCTCCCACCAAACAGCTTAAAATGTCAGGTTGTTCTGCCTCTTCCGTCTCTCAATGGACACATTGACTTTGAGGAGCACCACTTGTGAGGAGTGATATTTTTTTGCAATTTTCTGATGTTGCATCATTGGCTAGCATCTTAAGATGGATTTAACATTAAATGGAAACACATTTTTAGAAACTTGTCTAAAATAGTTTATAAACTTGTCATTTTCTTAAACTTTGTCATAAACTTGTCTTAAATTAATTAAGAAAATGCTACCAAACTAAAAATCAGAATGACCAAAAAATTATTACAACATTGTTGAGTTCAGAAAAAAGAGAATATTTTGATAGAATATTCCTTTATATATGTAATATATATTTCATCTTGGCCATATTTTGCACTAAAGAAAATTCTACTTTGGATGACTCGTAGTGTGTCCCCCCTGCACCCCTAATTTTGTGATATAGCCAAAGTAGTAATCGTCCATAAGAATATTTAATATAGCCAAATTTCAATACACATGAAATATGAAAATAAAAATGTTAAGTATCTTTTTTTTTTATAAAAATTGACTACTTACTAGAACCAAATATATGGCCTTTAGTCAGACGACCTAACTTTAGAGGCTGCAAATTGTGTGAAGTGACACCAAAACAATGCTGTGAGTACAATTATGGTGCATTCACACTTGATGTTAAATCAATGTTACATGTAAATATAGGTGGCATCCTAGGTGGCACCAAATGTTAAATGGGCAATACCTTAATGTTAAGTGAATGTTAACCTAAAATCTTCATGATAAGTAAGTGTTAAGTTTTAAGTGACTAGTATGGTGATAATGGACTCAACACTAGAGTCCCTAAAACAAGTGTGAATGCACCTTTAGTTGGCAAAACATGCGTTTGGTGATCACTCATTATTGGGTTGGTCACAATAGCCACAGCCACTGCTATCCCTCCCCCAATAGCCAAGGCACCCACCACTCCACAACACACCCATGGGATTTCAAATTTTTTTGTTTGATTTTTGTATTAAAAAACTCACATGGGAGGTCAAATGAAGTGAGGGTGGGTTTCATGGCCATGGATGCATCCTGGGGAGTAAATTCATTTTATTTCATTTTTTAATTATTAAAAAAAAAGAAAAGAAGAAGAAGAAGTTTGCCATGGGTGGGTGGGTGTTGTGGAAAGGTGTATCCTGGCTATTTGGGGGGAGGGAAAGCAATTGCCATGGCTATTGTGGCCAATGTGCATTAATGAGTGATCACCAAAAACTATGTTTCGCAATGCACTAGAAATAGACTGCAAGTTCCAAACCCCTGCCACCTTCCTCATCTCCACTAACTGATCAGATCTGTCCAAATCTCCCTCCCATAATGAACTTGTGTATTCCAAGGACAGAAAGAGCCAGTTCAGTGATATGGACAAAAGGGTTTTCATACATCAACTCTGACATGGTTGAGAGAATAACTACCCCTAGTTTCCATTTTTTTTACATGGTTCACAATATACACCCATTGTTCATTCATGCCAGTGTTTTTTTTTACAATGAATTTTACAATGTCCGCAAAGTGTCAACTATTTTGTCCTTCTCTGTGCTTAAGTGGCTCCTATTATTGTGTTTTTGGCATAAGAATACGTGGTTTTTCTAGGTCATTTGTTGACTCAGTTTTTGGCATGCATGACTTTTTTCAAAATAAGTTCAAGTGGTGATTAATTTTTAACAAAATTAAGTTCAACTAGCAACCACATAAAAAAAACTAGTGCATTGAATGTGATTACATTGCTCATAACGAAGGAGTAATCTTTTGTAAGTGAAACGTATAAAGTAGCATTGAAATTGTGTAGCCTAAAAAATTGGAACACTAATCTTTTGAAGGGGAAACGAACCCTGATTTGATATCAGACTTTGCCCAATACAATTCAAAATCCCTTCTATCACACCCAAATGTTAGTAAAATTCATGATGAAAAGATAAGGTCACACAAATATAGTGAACACAAGGTCTTAAGTGATAGCACCAATCCACAATTTTTGATATTTTCAACTTGTAATTGCCTTCTAATAAGGGAAATTTTCTTGAAAAAAAATTTCTTGTGTAAACATGTGGACTCTTGCATCCAAGTGCTGCCCTAAGCAATTGTCCATTATTTTTTTTTTCATGAAAGCAAGAGTAGAGAAAGTGAATTTTTTTTCCATAGATCCAAGCACCAAAACAATGGCTATTTTAGCCAACTTCATATATTCATTTAGTCATTGAATCAACAAGCCATTGTTGCTATTGTCACCCACAACTTTGTCATTGGATTGGTATCAAATGATTTAACCATGGCTTGGGTGCATACGGGTTCATAAAGAATTTGAACATGGTTGTTGCAAGTCAAAAAGATTAGTATTTCAAGGTTTTGCAACTTGATCCAATGAAGGTTTCACCTTATTCAATTGACAGTAATGTTTCTTAATGACATTAATATGCAAGGGAAAAAAGAAATCAACATCGAGTTGCATCCAAAATTATGGATTTATCAATTCAAAATGCACAAAGTGCTTATCCAATTCTATGATAAACATGTCAACAACAATAGAACATTGGGGGTTCAAGTGTGTAATGGATGCTTAGAAAACATCTTTGCACATTAATTGATTAACCCTAACAATTGCATTGAAAATGTGAACTTGATATGAATGACTAATTACGCAAAATGCAACGGTACCTACACAGTGTTGAGGTCAATAAACCAATCTTGGGTGATGGTGCCAAAGTTATTGTCCACAACATCACAAAAGGTTTGAAAATGTTTGCATTAGTGATTAGTCATAGAATCAAACCACATCATGAAAAAATCAACTTGCCATATTTGTACAACTACCACAAAATCACAAATGAAGGCATGCCTTCTTTGAACAAATTTGATCAAGGCATTGATTGCTTCCAACAATGGCAACACACAAGACATGGTTAGTAATGTGCGAGTATCATAAAGAAGGTCAAGAGTCAACCTTGTTTGAACAATTAAAGGGTTGTCTTTTGACAGTTTCACAATCAAAATCTAGATTGTGCCATGATTCAATTCAAAGGCTCCAAAATTGATATCCATCAAGTCTTCAGATTTTTCAAGATCTTAAGTCTTAATGTTTTCACAATTTCAACAAGTTTATTGAATTCCAATGTCATTTAAAGAAGCTTGAAAAATAAAAGTATAATGACTAAAGCAAATCTTCCAACTTGGTCACCATTGGTAAGTTACACAAAATTTGCATAGCAAGGTTTGTCCTACAGTCCATACAATGTTGCCCCATCATGCAAGCAACATGTTTCTCCCTTAGTTATAATGTCATTTTAATGTAGTAGTCTTGAAAAAAAAAGGTTTTACTACACCAAAATAAATGAACCTTTCTTGTACCTCCTTTTTAATTGGCCTTTGTTGCATAAAGGGCGGGGTAATGACAAGGATCAAGTTGTATATATTACGACCTTCAAAACACAATGAAAACTAAAAAAGGACAAACGTTATTTTCCATGTTTACATCACACATACATGAACTAATATTTGAAATTGATTATCAATAGTAGTTGCTTCATTTGCACTTAAAAAGACAAATTTGCCTCCAACCACAACACTTTGAGTTTTTTTCAAAACTTGCTCACACATACAATTTGCCATCTCCCAACATGCCCCATCAAACCAATGTTTCATGGGATTATTATGAACATTCAATTTATTATGCACAAACAATTTATGCACAGTTGTATATTCTATCATGAAGGAACCATGAGAGCAAATGAAAAATCAAAGCAAATTGGACTAGTTTTTTCTTCCTTTCAATTTAAGTTGCACTATAATGACTTGCTACAACATTATTTTTAGACCTTTAAAAAAATACAACTTTTCATTGGTAACATGAATGTCATTTTTCAAGAAATTGTGCTTTCCTTTTTTAACCCCTTACATGTTTTTATAGAAAACCTAGTTTGGGAATAAAAAGTTTATCTCTTTCCTTAATCTAATTGCACACCTTGCATAAAACTTCAATTACTTTTCTATCAAAACTAAAGACAAACTCTACCCATAGTAGTTTTATTGTCCATGTATCTTGGAAATGCTTATTCAACTCATAGGCCTTTTTTTTTTCTTTTCTAGATCTTAATGTTTTTTTTGTCAAAACAAGGTCCAAGATTATGCAATTAGATTGCATAACAAAAGGAACATCCATGGCACCAAAAAAGTCAATAGCAAAAAGAACATCCATGGGAATTGCACCAAAATTGATCAATAGAAAAAGGAACATGCATGGGAATTGCACCAAAACAATCATTAGAAAACACAACATCCATGGGGATAGATGCACTACAAAAAACAACATTAGACTAGGGGATTTTATCCCCAAATAAAAATTCAAACGTAAAGGGCTAAAGTTTTTACATGATATCAAGAGGTTAGGGACTTAGAACATGTACAACACAATAAGAAATCTTGTCCTTTTCCATTATCAAAATCTAGTAAGATAGTTGTTGAAATGAACATTTCCACTATTTGGACCAAGTTTGTTTTAGTGCAAAAAGATTACTTGATGGAGACATTTTTTGTGAAACATGTTTGGTCATTTTGGACAATGACATCTTTCATTAAGTAATTTAACTATTATTTTTTAAATGAAAAATTTAAAGTCCTAAAATAGATGATGTCGATTTATGGAAAATGTCACCAAAACATTAATACAACTTTCCACTTACAAACTAATGCACCTTTTCATTATCACTCATTTGAATAGGAAATTTCACATGGCAACCTTGCTAGGTTGTATTGAAGAACTTACTAACCACTTACAAACTACCACATGGCAACCTAGAATTAACAAATGATTTTTTTTGGCACAATTGTGTGATGCCATATGGTAGCAACAATGTAATCAAATAAAGGTAAATGACTTAGATTAGTAGGCTTAGGCTTGGTGACCTAACCGAGGTGGTTTAAGCTAGGCCTCCTAGCTTAAGAAGCCTAACTTAAGTTGCTTAAGTTAAATAACAAACCTAGGCTTAAAGCCTAGGTGGTTTACCTACACAAGGAACATAAATCAATTAAGCCATTTACTTAGGTTGCAAATGTGAAAACTTGAATGTCTCACCACCACTTTCAAGGTTCAAATTCTTAACCATTACATCACAACTTTTTTTAGGTAACAAAATTACCCACAATAAAAGTTTATACAATAATTTCATACAACCTAAGTAAAAAAAACCTATGTACCCTAATTAATTAAGCCTAAGGTTATCTATGCTAAATTAGGTCGAGTTATGTTAACATAGTTTAAACTTAAACTAACTGAAATTAAATATTAATTAAACGTATGTTAACATAGGTTAAATGTAAGTTAACCTACAATAAAACAAGGTTAAAATTAAGTTAAACCCAGGTTAATCAAGGCTGAATTTAGGTTAAACTAAGGTAACCGAGGTCAAACTTAGTCTAATCAAGGCTAAATTTAAGTTTAATAATTTGGTTAAACGCTAATCTTGGCTAACTAAGGCTAAACCTAGGTTTCACTATGAAAAAAAGGGTTTTGCAACTGACCTTGCAACTCATTATATTCATACATTGTGAATGTTAACGAACAAGTTGTTTGAACAACAAAATTTCAACTCGTTATATATACGGTGCAACTCATTGCAATTCATTCAAAACAATTCATTTTCAACTACTATCTAACTCCATTATAATTACACACATGATGTCATGTTGACATCATTGATTATCATCCATCTATTAAAATTTGACACGTGGCACTATGAATATTTTGAACATAAAAATAATTTTCTTTTTGAAATATTGATTTCCATCATTCATTATGATTGTTAATGATGGTTTGAAATTGTGACATGTGGCACAATAAAAAAATTTCCACATGGCATATTAATTATATTGGAATATATTTATTTATTTATTTATTTACTTAGTAGCTAAATAGGTCACATAATCATAGGTAGGTAGGTTGGTGGGTTTTTATACCTACCTACCTACTTACCTATCTACATAGGTAGTTATGTAAACAGGAAAGCGCACAAGACTGAGTGAACTAAATAATAGCCATGAAATTTTGTTTTTTTATTTTATCTTTTGCCTTTAGATTAAACTTTTTTGAGCTCATCCCAAAATGACACTTGTATTTTCATGTGGTAATATAAAAGAACAAACCTTCTTTATATAATTTGTAATATAAGATTCAAAAGTAAAACATATGGGTTGAATCTTTTAGTTGTTGTTTTGTTGCAAATTAAGTTGCAATTGAGTTCTAATTATAACACTTAAACATTCATGGCAAGCCAAATCCAAGGGGTGGGCTCCATTTTTTTTGGTGTCCAAACAAAACTTGAACCCCTCATATTGGTGCCTATGGGGCATTAAAAATCATCAAAAATGGAATAAAATAGTTATGGCCCCCCAAAGTAGAGGGGGTCAAAAATTCAAAACAAAAACTACTAAACACTACAAAGGTCAATTCCCAAACACCTAAAAAAATCCTTGTGTGTTGTTATGTTGTTATTGCGTTCAAAAATGATTTATAGAACTTCAAGTGGTGCCCCTGTAACATTTTATTTTGTTTAAAATGAATATGAAATAAGAAAATTATGAGGTTTAAAAGTAGGAGGGGTCCAAAGAAAAAAAAAAGGAAAAAAAAGTTTTTTGTAAATCAAAAAACTTATTTTGCTTCTTTTTATTTTTTCATTACTATGTTTACCAAAATTTAACATAGGTTAAACTTAGGTTAGTCAAAATTACACCCTAGGGCTAACTTCAATTAAACATGGGCTAAAATTAAATCAACAAAGCTAAACTTAAATTAAAATCAAGCTAGCAAACGTTAAACCTAAATTAACCAAAATTAAACCAAAATTAAAACAAGGGTAACTAAAGATGAACTAGGTTAAACCTAAGCTAAACTTGGATTAATCAACATTAAACCTAGGATAACCTTGACTAAACCTAGGCTAAAATTGGGTTAACCAAATCTTAAGTTATCCAAGGTTAGATTTAAATTAAAATTAAGATAATCAAGGTTGAACTAAGTAAAACCCAAGCTAACTTAGATTAATCAAGGTTAAACTTAGCCCAAATCAAAGTTAGTCAAGTTTTTTCAAGGTTATATGGAGGCTAAACTTAGGTTAATGTTATTTAAACTTAAACAAATTAAGGTTAAACTTAAATTAATATATTATAAACTTTGGTCTCTTAATTAAAATTAATAAAACACTATTCAATCTTGTTTGAAATTGAAATATTGATCAACATTAGTAAATAAACAAAAATATTTTAAAATCTCATGTCATGTGAATTAAATTGGAAAGTTTGTGTCATTACATTAATTAAAATTGTGACATTCAAATTCTCATCACAATGAAAAAATAAATCATGTCACATTTCAATGAATGTCATGTTCATGACATAAATTAAAATTGTGACGTTCAAGGTTTCATTACAATGAAGCCAACCAAAAAAAAAAGTTTTAAAAGTGCGTCCTATTAATAATGAACAATTTCTTATGTGTGAATGGACACACATATAAATTAACATTGATAATGGACAAGACACAGAGAAAACTATTAGGGCATTTTTGTGGTTTGGCAAAAACAAATTGTTGTGTGAATGGGTACACATATGTAATGATATTGATAGTGCATGTGCAAAACATGAAAAAGCCACTATGACATTTTTTATGGTTTAGGAACATTCAAGTTTGTGACATTGAATTTTTTTATTAACATTTTGAATTACTAAAAAATATAAACTGGGATTGTGATTTCCATGCTAATGAACAACATTGTGAACATTGTGACATTGTTCATTTGTCTCTAACAACTAATGTAAAATTTTACTATTTGTACATGGAAACTTAAGTAATCAAATTGTGATAAAATCAGACATATAGTTGCATGGGGAAGGGGTTCAAAAGATAACATTTCTTGTTGTGCAATGTCAAAAGAACTTAAGGCATACACAATGTTAAATGAATTAAAGGTTTTGATGATGGTTACATCTTGCTTTGCCCATGTCGCATGGTGCAATGATTGATCTTGGTTCACTACTACAAAATGTGGGTGCAATTCACTAGTCCCCGTTTAATAGACCAGTGAATTCACTCAAAATCTAGTGAAATCACTTTGTGTACAAGCACACCTTTTGTTGTAATGGTTGTAAGCAACAATTTTTTGTTGCATAAAGATCACAAAAGCTTAGTGTCACAAAATCATGAATAAAAATTAGCATTGCCAAAAGCCATTAATGAATGCCTCATAAATGATGTTTTGATGTTCAATGTTCACAAGTTAAACATCAAAAACAAAAAAACTTTAACCAAAAAGGAAATCACAAATTGAATTGCCAAATTGACCTCAACATAATTACATTTTCAATTGACATAACTTGTGAATGACTATGAATGCGATGACATTTTTGGTCAACATAACTTGTGAACAACTATGGGAATTTAAACATGACTATGAATCCCATGGAGGAATTAAGATCAATAAATTCTTAAGGCATTCAAAAGTCTTAAATGTGATCTATAAATTGTGCAACGTGAATGATCTAGGAGTGGTCTCATGGAGTGTAGATGTGACCTATTTGTAGATTCATCAATCAAAGCTATGAGTGATTTGTGACTTGCAACTTGTGAAGTAGTATGTTGTGAACAAATGTTGACAGTTCCATTTGGGATCAACCCTAGTGGACTTTGATTATTTATTGTTGATGAGTCAATTAAAATCCATAGACACATTCCTAAGGGTCACTACCAAACTCTTCAATATTGTCAAAACTTGTGATCATGATGATTGATCATATTAATGTGACACACAAAGAACCCAAAGGCTGATACACACACTTGAAACCTAATAGGATGAAAACACACTACACTATCCATAAAATGTTGTCACAAGGCAATTTTTGCAAGATTTTGGGATTTGTAATTGGTCATGTGATTAAATATAATCAACTAAAATGAATAAGGATTCAACATTACAATGTTATATATAATATAATCACATTGTATGAATTTCATGGATAGTTTTTGAATAATCATAACATAATGAACTTTTAAAAGAATACCCAAAAACTTGTAACAATCCATAAATAATGAATATGGACTCCATGCACCTTCATATAATGCTTTTTAATGAGTAAAGGACTCAATGGTAATATGATGTGATAACATTGAAACCAAGGAAGACTTTATGGAAAGGTTTTGGTGACCAAATTTTTCTATGTACCTTGAATTATGGTTAAAAAAAAAATTAAGTCCTTTACTTAATGAAAGTAATAATTTAGAAGCTCATCTTTCACATTTAAGTTATCCATAAGGTAAACCAGCGTTGAAATTTTTTAATAATAAATTTCAAATGATAATTTGTAAGATGACTTGTGTGATTCAAGGTATCTTGTCTTCACACTACTTTTGTAGTGTTAATTTATGTAATTATGGACTACCATATGTGCTTGAAAGTGTTACAACTTAGTGTGCTTTCACCCAATAGTGGTTCATTGTTCCAAACACAACAAAACAAAATCATAGACTTGGGTAGGAACTTGAATCTTGGAAATAAAAAACATTGAAACATTGAAATTTGAAGGTTTAGTAACTAGCACAATTCAAATACAAAGGTGATGCACATTGTTTGGTTTTTGGAAATAATTTCAACATTTATTGTTTAAAACTAATGGTTACATGACAAGTTGCAACATTTGCACCACTCAACTTTCAATTGTCAACATCACCACTGTAAAATATAGAATCCATACTTGCAAAGTTCAAGGCTCCAAGCTCATTGCTTCAAAATCAAAATTGCACAAGGGTGGCACCATGCACTACATTGTGATCATAGTTACATACAGTGTGTTATTACCTCACAAGCCTAATAGAAATCCATGACAATGGAGCCTTATTTCTTGTTGCATGGACATGTATTTTCCATTGGAAAATAACAATTAAGGTTAGAAAACTTCAAGTAATTAATGCTACAAACATTAGGAACATTTCACATGTATGGTTATTGGCATTTTCTAAATTTTAAAAAAAAAATCATTTTCCCATTTAAAAATGATAGATGTTAGTTTTAATGAGTCAAATATTTATTTATAATTGACACAATTTTGCATTTGGTCAATGTTTGAGTTGCATAATAATAACCTATCAAACAACTTTGAAAATAACTACATGAAACAAATGTAATAAAAAATTATTGTTCATGTAGAAATTGTGATCACAACGACCTAATGGAATGATCATATTAGTTTTGATCTAGGTTAGAAATGATGATATGATTAATTAATAACAAGCTTATGGGCCCTACACATGAAAAATAATAATATAAATGTATCTTTAATTCAAATATGAATTAATTAATTGTATTGGCTTAGGCACAAATAAGAGTCCAAAGATTAAAACATTATCCCAAGATATCTAAATTTCACCTCATGTGTTTTGTGCGTTGCATTTTTATTCTATGACATTTTAATCAATTTAATTTATTTTGTGCTAAAACATATTTTAAAAGTAACTTTCATAGGTTCAAACCCATCCTAGGTTACATACAATCATGCTTTTATTCATTATAAATATTTTACACACATAACAACATATTATAATTTTTATTCATATTGATTTAATAATTTATTATTAAAACTTTTCATATTGATTTATATTACATGAAAATTATACACACATTGAACTGATATTCATTTTTTACAAAAATGAATTAATTAACTTTATTTAATGATAAATGAAATATATATTTAATAATCATTTTGCATTTGTTACCATAGGAATTAATTTTACAAACTCCAAATGACTTGTAAATCTAATGATTTGCACATATATATGAAAAAACAAATGTCAACATGGGCTTTTTTTGTAAATATTTGTTGGTGTTATTTTCCAAGGTGTATAGTTTGTTTTGTGATGTTAGCTTTTCAATTTAACCTTATCCTAAAGTGTACATAAGGTGAGATGTTAAAGATGGGCAATGGCCATTGTAAATGTTTCATATATGTTAAATTGATTTATTTTACAATGATTTCAACCATATCATGTGTATAACAAATATTGGAATTTGAAATACTTTAATGAATTCATCCTCTCCAACACCTTCATGTTGTTAGTAGTTGCTATTGTTAGTGGTATTTATTAGTTGTGGGGTAGAATGCACCCATAGATTTTTTTGTTTTTTGTTTTTTTTTGGGTGGTAAGGAGCCACTTTGAGTGGCCCATCACAAAATATTTTTAAAACATGGAGGTGCTTCCGTTTGGCCCATGAAAAAATGGGATAAAATGCTATTGGGAACATCTTGAAAAACACACTAGGATCTTGTAAAACATGTTGGGAACATCATCATGACATATTGAGAACTTGTGGAAACATATTGAGAAAACCAAAAAAATTGAACCCAATGTACACATTCCTAGCATGAGGGAAAGACAACATGGTCCAATTTTTTTTAAGGTGTACCACCCAAGATGAAATAAAGGTAGTTTGAACACATAATACCCTACATTTTGAATCCTATTCATATTATTGAATCAAGAAAATAATGTTTTGAAATACTATAAATTTAATCATCATATATTTAAAAAATCAATATCTTTCACTTTGTGTCCATGTTGATGGTGAAACATGATTAATAAAAGTTATATGACAAAGTACAAATTGTTGATGGTATGACAAACATTTTTGGTACACTTTCAAAATTTGGATTTGATAGCAGCATGCCTAGAATGACATGGGAAGAAAAAAATTTACATTTTGATAAATCCCACCACAAAAATGTAATGGCCCCTTGTAGGATAGTGGAAAAATTGTGCACCAAAATGTGTCTTCAAATTACACTACAAAAGTTTAGAGGAATTTACTTGCTTGGAATTCTAGCACTTGGAAACATGCATGCTTTAAATGACTTGAGAAGGTTGAAGCAATCATTCAATACCATGACTCTAAAGTGGTATAGGGTTGGCTAGGTTTTTTTCATTTTTTTAAATTGTATATTTTATATTTGATTGCTTTGTTAATATGGTTTCTTTATTAAAATCATCGTTTTTCCTCTAAAATTGTATAAGGTACATCAAAAAGATAAATTTGTGAGTCAACTAATGTGAATGATGCTTTTGCTTGCACAATGTATGTGTTTTGTGTGATGTTTTTGCATTGCCAATGTCATAACCAAAATCATGCAATCAAAGTAGTTGATGATGTTGCACACTATTGCAATATTGACATGATGAATTTAGATAACAATTTAGAAAAATATTATCTTGTATAATCAAACAAGTAGAAAATTTAAACAATCCTATGTAGTCATTTGAATGATAATGTTTTCCATATTTTTTCAATTGAATACATCCCATTTTGTGAACATGGTATTATGGTATCTTTCATTTTGACACATTTTCTAGCTTGTTTTCAATAATAAATGCAAGAGTATTCAAGCCTCCAACACCAAGTAATATGTTCAATTCTATGGGAAAATATTGTTATCCATGTTTATTATGAGTGCCATTGTATAAAGTGATTTCATTGCATCACAAAATGAAATTGTCATTGATAGATAGGCTAAATAGGTGGATGCATGTCAATTGGCTAAATAGGTGGGTGAGGCCATGTAGTTAGGGCACATATGTGGCTAATGGTTAGGTGCACCCTTTTTTTTTAATGAAGAGAAATTTAAAAAATTAAAAATCTGAAAATTAAGTGATTATGGATGTCTTCAATTGCTAGAAGTGAAGGAAAAAAATAGTACAATTCACCAGATTTCTATACTTGGTTTTCAACGAGTAGTCAAAATATATAGAAAGATGATTCAAGACTTGGCCTTCATACTTGATTTAAAGCCTAAATCTTCTTGGGGGTAATAGCCATTTTTCCTACATCTTCCTATGGATGATCACCACTTTGGGTACAAACAAAAATTTCAAAAACCAACAAAAATTACGTGGGCCCATGTACGAGGTACGAGGTTT
>Ga0209208_10003509_pt1 | contig 22417 bp, 22 predicted proteins | sample S1TSphfallax_3_FD_187694 | JGI IMG/M metagenome (GOLD analysis project Ga0209208, IMG submission 187694) | Host-associated microbial communities from peat moss isolated from Minnesota, USA - S1T2_Fd - Sphagnum fallax MG (SPAdes) (version 2) | ecosystem: Host-associated > Plants > Peat moss >...
TTTTTTTTTTTTTTTTTTGAGAGTAAGCTAGTTTTCAATAAAAACTTATCTTTTAAATACTTAATTCAAGGATTTAATCCTCACTTGCTTAGCTGGTTTAATGATTATCCACCCTAATCGCTTCCAAAAATTTAATGATATAAAAATAGGGGTGGTTGATTAAATCTCCCCTAGATGATAATTGGGTGGTATTTTGTATAATTTGAATCTTATATATATCTGAAAATACAAAGTTTTCAAATGTGAACCCCCCTTTTTTTTTGGTCATTTCATTGCTATTGGTAGTGTGTAGTAGCATAGAGCCCAAGTTTAATTAAACTAAACATAGTTTAACTTAACTTAGTTTCACTTAAGCCAACCTAAGCTGATGTAGGCCACACTAGGATAACCTATAATGACTTAAGCTAATTTAGGCCAATTTAGGCTTCTTTAGGTTCATCTAGGTTAACCTAGGTTATAAACTTAAAGGTTAAATCTAAGGGTTATAAATAAAGACTAAACTTAAGGTTAAGCTTAAAGGTTAAACCTAGGATTTAAACCTAAAGGCTAAACTTAAAGGCTAAATTGAAAAGTTAAATTCATAAGCTAAACCTAGGGGTTAAACCTAAAATCAAACTTAGAGACTAAACTTAAAAATTAAACCTAAAGGTTAAGCCTAAAAGCTAAAGTTCAAGGTTAAACTCACGAGTTAAACTTATAGGCCAAATTTAAATATTTAACTTAATAATTAAATTAAAAAGATAAATGTAAATTAATTAAAAGCTAAACCTAATGGTTAAACCTAGAAGCTAAACATATAATTCAACATAAATGCTAAACATGTAGTTAAACACAAAGGCTAAATATATGGATGAACATTTTAGGCTAAATTTAAAAACAAAAATATGAATAAATATATGACTAAACCTATAAGTTAAACATATTGGCTAAAAGTATGGATAAACCTAAAGTTTAAACATATGAAATTAATTAAAGGTTAAATATATGGTTAAACATACGGATAAACCTTTAAAGTTTAAACATATGACAAAATTTTTAAAGTTAAATATATGGCTAAACTTATAAATTAAACATATGACTAAATCTTACATTAAACATAAAATTTGAACATTTAATTACACCTAGAGATTAAACATATGGTTACATTTTAAGCTAAATATTTGGTTACATGTAAATACTAAACATATGGTTAAACTTAAAGATTAAACCTTGAGCTAACAAAGTGGTTAAACATAAATTAAACCTAAAAATTAATCAAGGTTAAACTTATGGGTTAAACATGGCAAAATTTATGTTATAGCTATGTTCCACCTAAGTTAAACAAAACCTAAACAAATTTAAGCTATTGATAACAAAACTCAAACTACAAGTACATTAAACAAAACCTAGGTTAATGATAGCAAAACTCAAGTTACACTTGGGTGAAAGCACACTATGGCCCCCAAAAGTTGTAGTCTCAAAACAAGTTTTTTTGCATTTGATTTTTTTAATATATGTGGACATCACATCTTGGATTATGCATCTCCAACTTATGTTAAGATTTGAGGATCATGATTCACCAAGTGACATAAGTTTCTTAATAGACAGGAGGACGAAAGGGTGTGCAACCTTTGAGGCAATATGGATATTGTGGTTACAACAACATTTGGCAGGCTTTGATGTCTGTTGGGAGGTGGGGAGGCGAGGGGTGCATCCATTTCTCTTGCATTACATTCTGGGTGTCCAGTGAGAGAGGAAAAGAGGATAAGGATGTGCTCTGAGGCACACACTTGTAGGGGGAGGTCAAAACCCCCATGCAACTGCTTATCACCAATGAAGTCTATGAAGGTGAAACCAGAGTGCATAAACAGTGTACAAGTAGTGCAAGCTGATGGAAAGGTTATTAGCATCTGCATGGATCCTACCAAGCAGATAGATTTCTCTCTATGTCAGAATTCCAAGTTTGGCTCTTGCCGTGTGAAGAACAGACAAGATGGGCCTATGTCCATTGCTGTTAATTTGAGTCCCTCGAATCATGTTCCAGTTCATGCTGCGTTCAACACTGTAGCCGATAGGAAGGAGGCCAATATCATACAAAGAGCTAAGGATAAACTTGCTTGGAAGATTTGCTACAATCCCCAAGGCCAAAATCGGCTTGGACAAAATGTGCTTGTTGAAATGAATGGTGGCACACTACAAGATCGACTTGGGGACCCTGATAGTTCAACATGTTTGTTGCAGCTTCATGACAAACCCTCAAACCGTAAAAGGTTGTTGGCCCTACAAGGCTGTTGCTTATGTCTTGTACATTAGCATGCATTGATTCCTCAGGAATGTTCAGATGTCCTTTTGCATAGTAAAGCTTATATTGGAGTTTTCTTATCTGAGGGATTGGTAATTGCAGGTGTTCCCAACCTCAGGATTGTTGTACTGTTTCCACCAACTCTGTACAGGTACTGTTTAAATAGCCACACTACAACTGTCAAGTCGATAGTTGATAGTTTTGTGTTTGAATCGAGAAGAAAGGACACAATGTATGTTGCTGGCAGACTAAAGTGAGGCTGTTGGGAACAGTGTGGTGTACCAAGAACAGGCATGGGGATGAATGTCAATTTGAGTGATAGTGAATCTCTCATCAAATGTGGAACTTCAAGATGTGTGATTCCGGGTTTGGGCTTTAATCTTATTATTGGGTAAATTACACCTGCCTACAATCCCAACCTATAATCTTTGAATCATCCTCCTTTATGCAAGGAAAATCTTGTCAACGATGTGCACAAGGTGTGTGAACTTTGAACTAAATGCTAATCTTGGTTGTCCAATTTCCCTACGAGGATGCTACCTTGTAAGCCCTGATGAAACAAAGATTTTGGGTGGGTATTTTGTTGATGAGTAAAATGGTTCCAAACATTATTCAAGCTTGTGGACTTTGTCATTTCTCCTTGTTTAATTCATGTTCTTAGTATGATCTGAAATCTTTTAGTTCTTTGCATGAATATACTAAGCTTTATGGTTGTGTCATGTGATCACTATGATAAGCCTGGCGACGAGGAAGCTTAACACCCATTATTCTGAGCCCACAATTAACTCCTCAATTGCATCAAGGTTTTCTGACCAAACCTTTCTAAAAGACCTCCATTCATAATGACATATGTGGTGATAAAATGTTGTTCCACATTTTTATTTGCCAAATCTGATGATCAATTTACTAAGGAAACAAGACTTCTAGAATTCTTGAAATGTTTAAGAATATTAAGGCATTGAGCAATTTCACATTACTTGCAATCATGCACATGTGGTATGTCTGGTTGGGGCCTTCCAAGCGTGTTATTGTCCACCTTCATTATTTGACAACTAAATCTTTAGAAATATGACAAGAAACTTACAAGTTGAATCTAATTTTGGATATATAGAATAACCCAAGAGGATATTAAAAGGAGACGGAATTCCAACTGAGTATGCAGATTTCAGACACCATCTAGTCTCCTTAACATACATTTCTCTCCAAACACAATAGCCTTGGTATGTTCTCTACCTTAATTTCATTGTTCAATAGATGTTTTGCATCCAGGCATAAATTAAAATATTTTGTGCAACAATCATTGTTGTTCATATTTGGTATAAAGTAATTTTCAATTAGCAAAAATATCCATAATTTTCTTGCATGAAATTGGGATATTGTGCTTGATTTTTTCAATGACAATCAAAGTGCAACTTGTGTATAATGCTACTCAATGCATTTTCAGGTTGGTCGCAAAATCAACTCCAATGACAAGAAATCACCAGGTATGTGTCTAGTACTTTGGACCCTATTTTTCAAACATTGTTTGCATGCATAGATAAATGTACAACACATGCACTAATTTTCAAGGGCATCATATGCATCACAAATTGGCAACGTCAACATTGGTCTAAAGGGCACCATTGGAGCACGACTCCTACAAGCAACAATTATGTGCATAACTCTTGGGACCTTACTTACAATGTCGTTGAATATTTACCACAACTGGAAAGGAAGTGAAAACCTTATCAAGGATGAACCCCAACAAGTTCCAATTCTTTTTTTTTGGAAAACAATGAACGAAAACTGTGGCTTTCAAGTGCTTGCAGCCACAGAATGCTTGATAGACAACTTTGTTTCTCTTTTTATTTGGAAGACAATGCACCAAAACTGGCCACTTGCATTGCTTGATAGACAACTTTGCTTCTCTTTTATTTGGAGGACAATGCACCAAAACTGTGGCTTTCAAATTGTTGCCAACCACACAATGCTCAATAGACAAGTTCATTCTTTATTTTCCCAAGAAAAGAGAAGAAGTGGGTTTCAAATTTTTTCATTAACCTTGTCCAGAATCATTGTTACCTTATCACATATTTTTCCTCTTGTATTGTAAAAACACCCAAAGCACTGGCTCTAGATTCGCTTGTTCAATATCCAATGGATGTGTGATTTCAAATGCCACATTGAAACATACTCCGCATGTTGTGTAATTGCTATGACCTTATGAGAATTTAGGACTCCCACGTATATTGAAAGACACCTAAAAAGTAGATCAACATGTAAACTTTTGTTGTGAGTTATTGTAGTAATACAACCTTTGCACAGCATCAGCAATTTCTATATAAACAGGATTCCTGGATGTGTTTTAAAATGGGCTTGACTGCTGAAATGTTGACATGATACATTTCATTGCTTTCTGAATAGATGGATACAATGGCTTATGGGGGTGAGGGTAGTTGCCCACAGTCAAATTTTGAGTGTCCAAGAACTGCAGAAGCACGAAACATAAACGGCAATGCTATATTGTCACGAATGAAGCAAATTAGACCTAAATCCCATCCAAGCAAAGCACCAAAAATATAAGATTTGACAGTTAGTCCAAAAGTTCTAGGCCACCTCTCGGATTGGTAATCAGCCAATGCTGCCCCTATTCCTGTGTGCTCAAGAGAAAAATCTTCATCCGTAGGTTTGGAAAGTTCTAGCTTTAGCACTTGATATAATTTGCGGACCAAAACAATTGAGTCTTCTAAAGCAGTGCATCCACCTTGACCAAGATTAGGGGTCATTGGATGAGATGCATCACCTGCCAATGTGACTCCATTCATTTCTTGTTGAGGAGTCATAAAGGGAATTGACCATCGATCCTGGATGACTCCACGACTAAAGCAGCTGAGAGGTGTCATTTCGATGCATTCCTGTATATCCACTGGCCACCCTTGCATATAATTTAATGCCTCCTCCTTCACCTTATCCGGATCTGAGATTATTTTTGGCACTGTGCACCATCCACATGAAGCATTTAGGGCTACATGGTCCTGGAGCCAAAAAATATGGCTACATCTCCCTTATCGCTAAAGACCAGCCTCCCAGTCCCAACAAGGATCTTCTCACTTGAAGTGTCTAGGAAACTAATAGATCAACCTAACAGAAGTTATAACAAAAATTTGTCATGAAAATTTTGTGTTGTTCAAAAAATCTTTATGTCCCAGACTCAAGCATTTGTTTTCTTTTTCTTCCCATGGAATATGGACATCTAATATTTTTAGTCTCCAAGTCACATATATGCTGCATAAGAGACAGAATGGGAAGTTATCACAATACATACCTGAAGGAGACACTTTAAACAGTACAAACCAGTACACCTTAGTTTGAGAAACAGGCACTATCCCTGCACGAGTTCCCTGCCCCATTATCTGATGTATCACTGGATCAAAAGTATGACCATTCCTGTATTCCGAAATGCCCCTAATTGTGACTTGTCCTACTGGGCGGGGCTGTGAGAACCCCATCCACTTTGCTACCACAGAGTTTCCTCCATCACACCCCACCAATACCTGGATAAATTGAAGCAAAATGGTAGCAAGTTTAAATCCTGCTTCCCTGGCCATTCAGTTGAAAACATTTTGGTATTTCAACATGGCCGATACTGATAAAGCAAAGACAGAATTTTACAAGCAGTACCTGCCTTAGTAGAATGAGGAGTTGGTGGAGGGTGGGAATACCTTTGTTAAAATGATCATGCCATTTTCAAGTTCAACTTCTGTGATGCCCTTGGGGCCTCTTGGTTTGCATATTTTCTTCACCTTTGCTGCAAATTTGATTGTTCCAGTTGGTAGTGTTTTTGCAAGGCTCTCAAGCAAAACCTTCCGCTCCACAGCTCTCACTTCATGTGGCCTGTTTGCAGTTTGGAACTGTTACTTCAAACATCTAAGATCTCTGTATAATAAGGCTTGCATTATTCATGAACTACCAGAGATAAGGTCTCTGTGCAATTGGAACTGAAAACTTCTCAGAGTACTAGCAAATTTATCCAGTCTGTGGTAAAATATGTGTCTCAACTTTCCCATCTGTAGCATTATGTCTGAAATGGCCACATAGTCACCCTGTGGTTTTTGTTTTATTCTGCCAGGTTCTGTAGGATCTTGTGTACCCTTAAGAGGAAAAGTGCACGTAATTCAAACTTTTCAAATCAAGAATTGAATGTCTCAAGAAAACAGCTTTACCCAGAAGCAAGCTACAAAAAGATCCAGTATCTGTTTCAGACTCACATAAAAAGAAATTGGTCACAAATCTAGACTAATGTTCCACTCCACTCCAAATTTCTTCTCATTCAAGTTGTTTGAGGTCAACCAGATGTTGTATGAATAGCATAAGGTAAGAATAAGGAACACAATAAGGTTCATGACACTTACCCTCCGGCAAACTCAGAGTGTTGAAACTCTTTAATGACTTTTCCATTCTTTGCCCGCAATTTTGCTCTATACCACAAAACAAGTTTCAAAACTTCAAGAACCCTAAACATATTTCAAGGAAAACATGTGGCAAATGTTCAAAAGTAATACGAAAGCACAATTGAAACCTTGAACCTCAATAATTACTAAAGTCACTTCATCAAAGAAATGCCTCAAAAGGTAAAGCTTTCATGCATAGATCCCTTTTATTAGATTCTATGGAAAAGCTTCCATCTGGAAAAGATTGTCATACTGAGAATTTGCAACACCTTTGATCAAAACTTTGCTATCCTCCAGAGATTATGAGAGAAGGTTACCCCATGATATTGATGAACTGAGGGCGGAGCTCTTGAGCGACACCAAGTGCATCCAGGGCACGCCATGCATTGGGGAAAAGTGTGAGGGAAGTGCCATCGGTCCGTAGCGACTCTGCCTGCTCCAAAACCACTGCCCTCACCCCCACCCTGCTCCACCACAGATTTCAGTCATCAAATAGCTGTTGTACCAAATCATCTAGTTGCTGTGAAAGATACATCTGAGACTTGTGCTGCCAATTTGAAAAACCAAAATGCATTGCTGCCACATCAGTTACATGAAAGTACAGGAAAGTCATCAGGTCTCCCTGTGACTATGTGATGCACATTGTGAATGAATTTGGCTATCTGAAGGCAACTGTCATCATTACAGAAAATTTGAACATTTAGGAAGAAAACGGACCTGTGAAGGGCAAGAGCGGTAGCAAGGCCGGCGAGCCCAGCTCCCACTATTACCACAGTCTCCACCTGTGCTCCCTGCAGCTCTTGCTCTATCGTTCTTTTGCTCCCCTCCTCCCTATTGTTTGTCCCCATCGATGGTGTTCGCATACCAATTCCTGCATCACCTCCCCATGCTGCCTTCGTGACCCGCCGACATGGCGCTTGAAGAAGGAATAACCTTCGCCCCGAAAACTCACACCTCTGCAACTGAATCCTGAAATGAGTTCGGGCGGCAGTGGCACCAGCAGAGCAAATGCGGTTGCCTAATTGCAACTTTTCATGCACTGTTGTTGTAAGCCTGTCGGGTGTTTTAGCAAAAGAGCAGAGAACTGCCATGTTGCTCATGCTGGAAATCCAACAACACAGGGAGAAACTAGATCACTTCCCCTCGCAGAAGAACTGCAACTCTTTTTGCAGGCAACTTTGAGGAAAGACATAATCTTTCACCATCATAACGATTGAATCTACAACTTCCTAGTGGAATCAATGTTGTCCACACAGAAAAAGTGTGCTCACCAAACTTTTTTTATCCCGTATGGTTTGCCCAAAGCTCTACCCTTCTCACCTATCTAGCTGGGTCAAAGCTTTGCACTCAAGATTCGAAACTACTCTCAGATACTGAAACTGATAAAACTCTGCCCATAACTTCGTGAAAAGATGGCACCCAAGAAAGGGAGAGAAAAAGAAAAAAAGGGACAAAAAACCAAAGAACCTTAAATCACCCCTAAACCCTAAACTGAAAGATTGTTAATAGAGGCGATGAACAGTACAGAGATCAAATGAATAGCTGGAATCACTGGAGTTGTTACTCAATAGCTCTGTTGTGCCACCATTGCTGCCACTCTTAAGACTTCTTCCCAAAAACTGAAACCGGTAGATCTTGTACCAAGGTTCAAGCGGACTTTCCTGACGTACATGTAGTGGCTTCACCAAAGGAAATGGCAATGCTGGTATCAGAGCCGGTGATGAGGCCAGTAAGAGAGTGGGGTTTGGATCCTATGTACTTCTCGCATGTGCGTTTGCTTGCGTTCGACCTCCTTGCTGTCCGGCCTCTACCCCACATGCCAGGTTCCACACGCCAGTAGTCACTCCACGAAACTATTCTGAAATTTTTTTGCGCAAAATTGCCTTGCTGGTCTGTTCCTAGTTTGTATGAAGTTTGTCTCAGCTCCTCAGCCCAACAGGGGTTGGTGTTTGTAGGGTTTAGGGTTTAGGGTCATTCTTTCCAAAGCTTGGAGCTCGTAGTGCTCAGGATGTATGATTTTAAGTGCAGCATTTTCCTGGCAGAGAGAGTATAGCTTGTGATCTGAAGGCATGGTATACACATTCATTTGACTCTGTTTGTTTGGTCTTCGTTTGTTTTTTTCCTGTTGTCTCTTTTTTGTGTTTCTGTTTTTGTACACTTTGTATATTGTGTTAGTGTCAAAAAATGCAGGCAGATTTGTACGAAGAGGCCGGCCATTGCGGAAAGTGGAGGTGTTAGGGGTTGTGGTGAGCACAGACCAAAAAGAGCGCTACATTCGTTTCACTTGTATGCATCTATCTCTTCTAGATTCTCAGATCTCTGGAATACTGATTAGCAAATTTCTAGTTGGTATTTTGCAATGATTCTCATCTTGCTTCATGCTTTAGCTTAATCCCAGTTTCCATGTTTCCACATCTTGTTGCTTTTTGGTGCTGCTCTTGTAAGGGGATTTTGCAGAAATAGCATTTCTGTTAAGTTAGTCTATGCTTCTGTCTTGTGATCTGACACTGAATGGGATGATGTGCCAGTGGATGATGGAACAGCATGTGTTCCCTGTGTGTTATGGATGAACCATTCCAGATTGCAAGTCTCCAATCCTAAAAGGCTAGAGCTGGAGCTCCAGAATGAACTTACCAGGTCTCTCATGAGACAAGTGAGTTCAAAATTATCATGCCTACATGCAACTGGTTCTGTGTGTATGATGTTTTTGACTATCTCAGCATGCAGATTTCTGCTCAAAAATCCCAACTACTGTTTTGGGTTTGGCAGGTCAAATTAGGACAGCTACTACGGGTTCAAGGCCGTCTTACTGTCTTCAACAATCAAATCCAGATCACTGTCTCCTCTCTCCGTGAGGCCATAACTCATTAAGGCTTCTGAACAATTCTCTCAATGCAATTATTCTGGTGCTCTTTCTTATTTTGATATCAATGGATGGATTGCAATTACATTTGACTTACCTATGTGTCATGACAGAGGGAGAAAGGGATCCAAACGCAGAGGTGTTACATTGGATGGAATGCATGCGCCTGGCTTCGCACTGTTATGATTTAAAGCCTCCTTCACAAAGCAATGGCTAGGGATTTGAAGTGTTTGTAGGTCAGCTCAATGAGTCCCCCAATCTCCATGAATCCCTTCTGTGAGGATTCAATCTTCTCCTCTCTTCACCTCCCAGACCACCTCCACCTTCTGGGATTCTTTCTCATGGTTTTTGTACTGTTTTTTCCCCCTTGAGTTTGAACTCCAGAAGAGCATTTTGGTTCTTAGGCTTGGGTGTTCACACTTGTCCTCTGCATCCTCCAGGCTTGCAGGTTAGGTTGGGTGTGCCTTCTTTTGACCATCTAGTAATTTTCCAGGTGACTGAGTCTCAGGTTGGTGCACTTAGCCATGGGTTTTCACTTCAAATTGGCACCCTAGAAGGAGTTTTTTTTCTTGTATTGTGATCTAGAGCTGTAGGCCTTTCCAAGAAGTTGATGTCACCTTCTCTTGGCCACATAGATATTTCTCCACCTTCTGCAGGTCAAGCTGGACTTTTTTTTCCTGATGGGTTGGCTTCCCTTTAATGGTAAATTTTGTTCTACAGTTTTGGGCCCATGAGTGAAAGGTATTCATTTCCTCACTTGCTTCTTCATTGCCTTCCATTTTGTGAAATTTCATGGTCATTGACTATGGCAAGCGTCCATGTATACCCAAGAAGCTCCAGTTTTGTCTCTTCATGTCACAAATCCTCAAGTATATTTTGTGCCTTGTTCCTGTCCTTTTGCATCCTTATCATGCACTCTGAAGTCCAGGACCAGAAGTTCAAGATTTCAGCAAGCTCATAGCAAGAATTCACACCTTTTTGGGGGTTAGGGTAAATAGGTTATCTAGATTGTTTTGCATGATGCCATGCATTGGATCTTTTCTTGCAGCATGGAAGAAATTGGGGAGAAAGCAGGGTCAATCAAGAGGATAAAACTGGAAAACTTCATGTGCCATGGCAGCTTGATCATTGAGCTGCTATGGGGACTGCACAAAATTTCATTACAGGGAATAATGGGAGTGGCAAGAGTGCCATCCTCACTGCTCTCTGTGTTGCATTTGGAATCAAAGCACAGGGCACACAGCAAGCTTCCTCCTTGAAGTATTTTATCAGCAATGTGGCTATGGTTCTGTGTCAGTTGACATTAAGAATGAAGGAGAGGATGCTTTCAAGCTTCTCTTGTACAGTGGAGTGCTGAATCACAAAGACCACCCAGACCTTCTGCATGAAGGATGAGAAGGGTAAGAAAGTTGCTGGCAAGAGGGAGGACCTTCAAGAGCTTTTGGACCAGTCAACATTGAAGTGGACGATCCTTGTGTCATCATGGCATAAAACAAGAGCTGAGAGTTCCTCCATACTTGGAGTGGCAAGGAGAAGCTCAAGTGTTACTTCAAAGCTACACTGCTGCAGCAAGTAGCAGAGCTCCTGATGACAATATGTGAGAATGCACGTGCTTTGGTTGAAGTGCTCAAACAGGAGATGGCACTGTTCATTGAGGAGCTCAGAACTCTAGATGAGTATATCAGGAATGCACAGGAAATTGAAGAGATGGCACAGCAGGTTGGGGTTTTAAAGAAGAAACCTGCTTGGTATTTGGTATATGATATGCAAAAGAAGGTCCAACTAGAAGCACAAAACCTTGAGAAGCTTCAGAACTGCATTCTAACCTGTCAGAGAAAGATTGATGAAGCTGAGGTGGTTACCAAAAATATGCAGGAGGCCATCTGCTCGAAGTGAGCTTCAATTACTGGCCTCCTTGAAACATGTAATGAACAGAGGAATTCCCAGAATGAGCTTCAGCAAGAGCTCTCATGTGTGACTTGGGAAAGAGCAGGATTCGAAAAGGACTTGAACAACAAATGATGTCAGATTGCAAGGCAGATGGAGCAGTTGCAAACACTTGAGCAACATGCTGCAGATGTTTGCAATCATAATGTCCAGGATACTCAAGCTGAAGATTCAGTTAGACAGGAGCAGTTTGAGAAGCTTAACCTGGATATTGAAGCTGTTCAACGTGAGCTTAGACAGATTTGAGAAGAGGAAGCAAGGATAAATTGATGACATAAATCAGCAAATCAGTCAGTTCTTCACAAAGCAATGACTAGGTTCTAAGGTGATCCATCTATTGGTTCATAAATAGCCATCTGAATGTCCTCAGGAGGTGATCCACTAACCTCATTTCCCATCCCAAGAAACCTTCTTAAGAGTATATATTCCAAGGTGTAGTAAATAGACAGAGTTTCACTCAGGATCCATATTACAACTGGTAGTCTCTTCTGAAGAAGTAAAATCACACTTCTGTGATTGCTGGCTGAAGTTGAACCAAGTGGTGTAAATCCATTGAGCAAGTTAAGTTTATCTGCTGAGCAACCAAGGCAGACTATTAGTAGATGTGCATACCACAGCAATCTATTGACAGTGTAGGTTGTATTCATGATGGCTATTCTAAGGATAAAGTAGGGTAGTCACACTGACATTTTATGAATGGATGAGTAGCCAAACATTTAACTTGTGTTGGATAATGTTCATTGAGAGTGACATTACCATGGTTAACCAAGGTTTGCTGCTATTGCTGCTCACCATGATTATCTATGGTACTGCTATTTCAATGAACATTATCTAATAAATTGTTCGGATACCCAGGTTTTCCAGTATTCCATAGTGGATCATGATCTGATCTGCTTTGGATCTGGGTTTGCATCAAAGGTCGTTAGGTATCAAGAGGCTCTTGTTAACTCAAATGCCATTGACATTTGCTATGGTATGTGAAGTGTGGTTTTGTGGTCATGAGTGCCTGATAGATAAATGTGAGCTATATCATGGCTGTAAGTGATTCTCAACCATGTTCATTATTGTGTTAGACCAACAATGAGGCTCTGCTATTTGATGTGCTTTTTGCAGGAACATTCATTGCTGTCCAGATGCTTGAGGCATGGGTCACCATCATTCCAGAATTGAGATATGGCGACTTTGATAAACTTCTTGAGATTTTGTATGGATGCTAAAGTTATGATTATGTTGCAACCTTTTCTCTCTTTTGGATTAGCATTTTCCAGTGATAAAGCACATAATTTGTTTACTGCAATGTTTGATCCTAGGTGCAAAACAATGTTGGGTGGGTACTTGTGAAGATACCAGTAATCTTGACCACTAAACTTGGCACTTTTGTGATTCTATGGCTTTGAATGCTTATGGACTTTTATGACAAAGCTTTCAACATGTGTCATTTTTGTATCTATTTTGCACATGTGCTATGGCCAAAAAAATTGTTGTCATCAAAGAAACAAATGGTTATTGACATGTCTTACTAGTTTCATTGAACTTGTGTTTCGATTGAGAATGAGGTTATGTAGGCCAGAAGCTATATTGACATTTCCTGTCAGTCTTTACAATTCTTCCTGAAGGTCAGGAGGTTGACACTCATGTCTACATTTGAATTGATAAATAAAAATTGACTGGTGATTAATTGTGAGTCTAGTGCAAGGAAAATAGATTCACCAATAGTAGCCAAGGCTCAATTGTTTTTGATATTTAGAAGGCAGCATCCAACCTTCAACTATTTTACATTGGGAAAATTCCACCTGAGGGATCCATTATTTTTCAGTTCCAGCAAAACCTGAATAAATGTTGACAAGAATGAGTGAAGCCCTAACCTTATAGTTGTCACTTGCATAGTGTCAGAGCATAGCCTTCCATCATAAATAGCAGTGATCAGATGCCACAACTCCCCCACTAACTTATCAGCTCCTGATGGTGGGTGTGGGTATAAAATCCATTCAAAATCTTGAGCACTCCCTTATACAAACACATAGTTTATGGAGATGAGATCAGCACATCAAGAAAATACATTCAAGACACATGAAACTACCTCCAGGTCTATAATTATCTCTTCACAGCAAAGTGACCCACAAAATGCAGAAGTTCAAAACTAATGTGGCCAACCAGATCACCTTGACAATGAATGGCAGGGTGAACAGCCTGCAGAGCATCAAAGCTAGCACTTACCCTTAAAAGAGCAAGGTGATGCTGCACTTCCAAAATGCTGTGAAGCTCAGTGCCCTCTATAAGTAACAATATCCTCCACCAAAACAATAGCAAACTAATGAGGCTGCATCCTCAAATACAAGTCCTATGCATGAGCTTGCTTCTGCAAGAACATGGAAATGGGAGTAGAAAACTGCGACCTAACTTGCTAAGAACAAACAATGTCAACTTACTGCCTATGCCAGAAAAATGCTCCACATGGAATCTGAGGCACAAGGATGATTTCAGGCTTTGTTTGAACTGCTGGAGTGACAAACAAAGCCATGGCAGATAGACAGATATATGATGAGGATAATAACAATGATGATTGCCAGGACAATAAGCTTGACTTTGAAGTTTTGGAACCACATCTTGCGTCGCAGTTGCTTTCCTTGTCGCTGAAAGTTATCAGCCTGCAATGAAAGCATACCATTCATATCAACCCACAGAAGAGACAACTGTATTTCAAGACTTCAAAAAAAGTATTAGAGCATCACTCTTATCATGGATTGCAGTGACCAGCTGCCATTACACACCACTGATTTCATCAGCTCCTTATTGTAGATGTAGATAAGGATAAAATAATCTACTAAAACTGGTCAGATACAAAGAATAGAGGAAAGCTTTGCAGAACCAAATGGAAGGGCAAGAGCATGAGATGAAGAAAGCAGTCTATTCCTCAGAGAAAGACTATAACAGACCTGAGATTTGAGATTTTCTGTCTTGTCAACCAAAAGTTCAATCTTTTCCCCACGATCAAGAACCTGTACAAAGATAGTCAATGTAACAGTTACCAGTTAGCTATTGTCCAGCCAAAACTAATGCTTTGATCAAATTATACATTGACAGATGTAAAACATTTTCTTTTAACATGGTCTATAATTCATATGCCATTGCAAGGTGAGTACTACAGGAAAAATGGCAGATACCTTCTCAATGTTGTCCATCATGATACCTTTCACCTCAGCCACTTGGGATTTGATCTTTGAGATCTTGTTCATCTCCTCAGGGTGCTCCACACAGTACTGCATGTGCTCCTTTAGCTTTACCCTGAATCAAATTCGAAACAGGTTGAAATCAACCCAAAAACTGCAAGTAAGCATGACAAAGAAGCTCAAACATGAGAGACTTCATAAAAGCATGCAGAAGCTCTTCACAGCCACAGATCCATTGCCAACTCTTTAAGTAACCATCTGCCTGCTTTCTCACCCAAATTCCTTGCCTACAGCAGGTGTAACAGTGCCATTCCCTGCCAGATAACGACGCTTGAAGTCTTCTTTGATGCGCTCCAAGAATGTAAATGGAATTTGCCTACCAAACTCTTCATCAGCAACAACCAGATATGCTGCACACCGTTTGCAACAAAAAAATTAAGTCAACATACTCCCATACCAGTCCAATGGAGAAGTTTAACAGAACACATCTATGAAATTGCCGAGAAATCTCAACAGCCACAATTTGAAGGTAACATGACAATGAGTGCAGTCATAACCTTATGAGAGTTGCTCATGTGTCATAACCTTACAAAGTGTCAGACCATCACCTTCATCAGGAATGGCAATGATAAGCTGCCATGACTATACACTGACTTCATCAGCTCCTACCAGTAGGCATAAATATGCACATAGTAATCTACCCAAATTTCTGAGCAAACCATCATACAAAAGCTACATCCTGAGTTTCTGTTGCATTTCTGGAAGCAACAAGAAGAACCAGCCATGATGTTGGCTAGCATTCCAGAGACATGGCTGATCAAAAAGGTCAATAGTATCCTCATCACAAGCTGCAATGGATTCACTTCCTTTTAGCATGTCACTGTACAAGCAAGCATCTAAGCCAAAGGCAAAGAGAGGCCAACATAGAGGGTAGTGGTTGGAGACTGCTGCATCCTGAAAATATCCTTTAAGCACACCACTGTTCACTACTTGGATGCAGAATGTCCACTAAAGCCTGTGGAACACATATCTATGAAAATGCAGAGATATCTCCACAAAATGATGCATACTTGCGAATTGAAACTTGCACATCTACTTCTCTGGTCATATTTTGACACCATCCCTTAGTATTAAATGGAACCACATCAGGGACAAAAATGACATCCTCTGCCAACAAAAGGTGTCTGTTCCAACCTTGGGGACACTCTCTCTCTTTCAAGCAGATTTGTCAGAACAAAAATAGTCATTTTCTGCACTGTACTGTGGTTATACTTTTGTTGCAAGCCTTCAACAACCAGTTGGCTTGGTCAGCTATCATAAAGCTAGGTTGACTGTCATGGTTAAGATAAACATGCAGATACTATGGTCTTACAACCAAACACTAACCCATACCATAGTTTAACAGGTTGATCCTATAACCTGCAAACATTCAATTTGTTTATTGCTGCACTCCAAATTCTTAGGTGTAAGAATATTTCCTTTTATCTCAAAAACTTGCTCCTTGAGTGTCCCACGGTGACTTCAAAGGTGACACAATCAACTTTGTCAGGATTGTTAAACCATCATCCTCTTTTTTGAGTACCAAGAATCCCTCCATTTCTAGGACTTAAGTCAACCTGAAAAGAATTGAATGATCACCTCATAATAAGGTTATGGATGTTTCACATCTGACAAATAAGCAAGCACAGAAAAGAGGACACAGAACTCAAAATAAATTAGACCAAAAAACCAACAGCTACAGTTGCACACAGGATCAGGGACATTCAACAGCAAGGCATGTTGTACTGACCACCTTCAACATCCCCAATGACTTGCATCAGCTCCCAGCAATTGATGGAGCTTCGTGTCAAGCATCAACCAACATACTGAGCTTCTGTTAGAAGACTGGTAGTAATGGGATGACTCAGCCATGTGGCTGGCTAGCTCAACAAAACCTAAAAGAGAAGGAGGAGACCCAAAAACAACCAGGAAGAATGATGAACACAAACACACACACACACAAAAAATAGAAAAACAGAACAAAAGTGTAAACTGAAACAAGAAATTAGGAAGAAAAAGAGAGGAATAAGACAGAACTTTCAGAGGCTGGACTTTTGTGGAAAAAGTGCAATTTCTGAAGCTCACAACCTAGGGTTAAAGAAGCTCTTGAAATAGTTATTTTGAAGATTCCAAAGACAGTAGCATCAAACAGAAGCAAAACTCTGGTCTAATTTAAAAGAAACTTTGAAAAAGACAATGCAGCAGATTCATTGAACATAAACTCTGCATCTGATGATTGACATCTTGTTCTCCAGAAAACAGTGCTGTAAAGGGATGCCAGCAAATCATTGCAACTGCATAGCTCACATATCAACACAACTAATTTCAATAGGCTTAATTTGTCAGTAAATGTGAGGAAAGTGACAATCAAAGAAACAATTTTGAAAATGAAGGAAAAACAACACTGAGACATCAACATAATTTTTCTGTTTGAAACTCACATACCAGAACTTCAATACCAGATCATCCTATAGAAAGAAGACCTGATGCCACATGTCATGTTTTTAGACTGTTGTCATGAGTATATTCAGCAAAAACTCAAGAACAGTTTGTACTCTATTGACCCTTAAGACATTCATAGAAGAGATACATGGTATCAAGTTAAGATAGACAGAAAGACCTAATTGTTGTTCTTTTCTAAGCTCAGCATTATGCAAGAGGTCCAAGCAGTTCCCTAAGCTATTTCAGATTACAGTTCAAATCAGACTTTAAATGTGGAACTAGTCCATCCAAGGAAGAACCAGCTGATATTGCAATCCTTCCAAGAGACACAAACCTTCCCTGACCGTGAGCTCTACTGTTTTGCAGTGTTATTATTATCTAGCTCTGTGCAACCCAGGATCTTTCACCACAAGACAACATTCAAAATCTTTACTCTTATGAAGTGAATGATACTCTCACTTATGTCCCACAGATACTAAGGAGCGATACCATCCCTTTTTTTCTGATCTCGTCGGTGCACTCTACTGGTCTGCAACGGCCAGAGAGCGCGTGAGGACAAACAAAAGAGGCCCTTGAAGTTTTGAGAGATACAATCTCCAAGCTCGAAAGGGGGCAGAGAATGTACGGAAAAAGGAAGAAACTCCAAAGTGCCAGGGAAAAAGAACGACGGAAAAAGAAAGAGGGTGAGACAAACGTACTATAGCCATCTTCAACAAGGTAGTTGAATGTATGTTGATCACAGGTATAAGTGAACTTGTTGTTGTTGGCGGGCAGCTTCTGCAGGCACTGTATAGCAATGGTGCTGAAGTTTCCGGAGAAAGCTGTGTACTCTGCCAGCACGTTTGTGCCGTTGGCCACGAAGCTGTAAATGAGAGATTGTCCCCCCATCGCGCTCTCGTCCTGCACAGAAAGATCTAATTATCACAAAGAATATTTCAACAAAAATGAAAGCTTCCAAGCTTCAGAAAAAGAACGACCGTTCTCTAAAAGATAAGACACGCATTCATTTTTGTTAAGAATCTCAGACCTCCTCAACTGTTTCCCGATCTCACTCAAGTAAACAAAAAAGCCGAGCTCTTGCACGCTACACTTCCGTTCTCTTTCCTAGTTTTCCTTAACCAAGGGGATCGGAGATGTCTTCAAAACCTACCTGTAGCTACAATGGCAGCCACGCTATCTGCACGCGCCCCCGCCCGGATACAATATGGCAACCGCTGAAGTCCACGCTCCCGAGAACGCGAAGAAGACGGATCTGAGTCGAGTAAAAATAATTCCAGTTACTTAAGATCTTCTGCACCAAAATGTGAAGCGGGCAAGCTAACTCTACTGGAGAAGGAGGATCGGGAATGGAGCGACGAAGACCCCGGACACCTACAGCAACCCCCGACGAGGAACGGCAAGAGGAAATGCCCGCACCACAAAGAACAACTCCTCTCCGTCTCTCCCGCTCATCTCTTGGCCTCTCTTGACTCGTAAAACTTGGTTACGGATCCAGAACTTGTCTTGCAACGCCACTTGCGTGGACGGATACCTAAACTCCTTTTCTGTTTCTCATCCACCACAGTGACCTTGGTTAGGCTACCAGACGGCAATCTGTCACCAAATTAAACAAGCGGTGTGTCACATTGTGGCCATGCCATTTACATTAAAAAGTATCTTAAGGTAAAAGAAGAATTATGGAAATTCAAATATTTCACCATGCAAAAATATAATCTTAGAAAAATCCTCTGAAAGAAACCAAAATCCTTCAAGATATCATAACTCTATAACTATTCTCAAGTTTCAAGACAAAGCCAAAATATCATCTTTCAAAAATCCTCATCTAAAAATAGGGCTATTATTTACCTAGGGGCTAAAATGCCTTAAGCTGCTATACTCTATAATGAATCTAAACACAATATCCTTGCATTGGTAGGCAATGCCAAAAATTGCCCTTGGATGAACCAGCACCCATGCTGTTATGTAACAACCACAGTACATATATAGAAACCCCAAAATCATTTTAACCAGCTAGTGTAGCCTGTGCTGTTTGTTGGCCCAAGGTGTGAATTGATGAAACCTTCCCAAACTTTATAAAAAGAAAGCACCCAAGAATGGGAGAGAAAAAGAAACAAAGAGCAAGGATCAAAGTCCAGGCAGGCAAAAGAGCCCCAAAGAGGTGAGCCGCATGGAGGTAAGGAAACTACCAAGTCTCAAAATCTTCACCAGTCACATGAAGCATATCAACTAAAGAACAAGGAATTAGGCCCCATAAAGCTCCAAGCTTAGAAGAACCCTCCCTTGCAGCCCTTTTCGAAATGGAGGTAGCATGCGCTCTTTGTAATGCCATTTACATTCTTTGTCTATAAAATGAACACAAAACTGATAAAAAAAAAGGCTTTCAATGCCCTTTGCTGTCCACTCCATGTTAGCACATTGATGCAAAAAATTGTTGACTTACTAGTGAAGACATCCAAAAACCTCTATGGCAAGAGAAAGAAACACATATGTTGGGTAACAGTCATAATAAAGTCCTTCCTTCACCTAAACAAGCATTGACATAGCCATCCCATCGGAAAGAGTCGCCTATGGTACCAAGTATGTTCGTGTGGGGTTGAAAATGATGACATCAACAACCAACATGCGAATGTCATCCAGTGATCAAACAATGTCGAATCACGAACAAAAGGACTAAAAAAAAGGCGGTGGATGAACATGGGTTTGATCTCACAATATGTGAATTGGTTAGGCTATTCAACTAATTTTTCCTTCCAAAACATAAATTTGTTTTTGTAATTAAATTGAATTTTCAATGACAAAACTATTCAAAATTCAATATCTTTTACACCTTGTTTTTTTTTTTTTAATTACAAAATCACCTTTCATTAAATCTTACTTGCCTTTCCAACAAATCCAAGGATGTACCTAAATCCTCTTTTATTTTCAACTTTGATTTAAATTAAATTTTAATGAAATAATTGTTCAATATTCAATAGCTGAAGGGCAAGGAATTAGAAAACACTTTCACATGCTTCCTACAAGCATAAAAGCAAATTTCATGTAGCATGATTATGGTTTGACACATAATTGGCCTACAATTGAGATGATTGAAAATTTTTAATCATAATTGATGTTAATGATGATTAGAATTAACCTCTTCATCTCCATTGTATGAGATAAAATATCAACATAATCTCTATAATGCAATCTCAAAGATGATCACAATTGTATAACCCAAATTCCATCACAAAAAAATATGAATGTCATGTTTGCAAAAATGAATTCATATGACATGCACAAGTTTGAATCTCTCAACATTCGTATGAATCATTAGGCACACCTTGTCATGACCATCATGGTTTTGAAATGGTAAAACATAGATAAGTTTTCGCTTGTTTGCAATTTTCATGGCTATGTAATGCCTTTTTTGACAAATTTCATTATGTTTTTGTTCATTTAGAGATTTCATTGGTATAAAGAAAAGCTTTTGATTTGATCAAATGGACAACTTGAATATTTGATCTAATTATTGTTATACTAATATATTGTTTATATTGCATAACATTATGACAATATTATATTGGATATATTAATATAACATTATGTGTGGATATCTACCACCAAAGATATCAAACCTAACAAAAGGTTTGTCAATTTTCAAGATGAAAAATTGAATTGTAACTCAAAATTGTTTGGTTCTATGCTTGTGATGGATAATGACAATATAATGGCAATAATTTGCCACAAAGCTATTCCATCAAACAATGCATCATATTTCATCAATAAAGTTTTATAGTTATTTTGAAATGGTGGGTATGTGGAAAGATCTAAGGCTAGGGATTCCACTCCCATGGTTATGTTTGGGTGGAAGTGGGTTTCAGAATATGGAAGGTAAATAATATTGTTTGCTTTCTTATCATGATATTGTTTATGGTTGTCATCAAAAAGCAATTAGATGTTAAATTTGTTTCAATTATTAAATACACACACCTTGAATGAACAAAAAAAGAAGAAATGAACGCCAATGTTATTAATGGTCCAGACATCACAAATTTAACATATTATGACTTAGAAATGGAAATTGTGTAACATTAATTCATTCACAATTAATATTGTACATTGAAAGCTCATTTGACACATGAATTTATTGGAAGATACAAAATTTGTGTGACATTCATTCATTTATAAGTTCATATTTTATCCATCAACACATGTATCAGTGTACGTGTCAAATGTGTTTTCAATGCATGATATTTGTGTGTAAAATGTATAAATCTATGGATGAACGAACTTTGCACGATTTTCATTATTAATTTGTCGCATGTTAAATTTGTGATGCAAATAAAGAAGTGGAAAACAAAGGTCAAGGCCAAGGCAAAGAAAAAAATACAAATGGGACTCCTTTTGATGATCCACAAAACTTGTTGGCAAATGATTCAAAAGTAAAACCAATGGCAAATGCCACAAAATTGGAATAGCTTGTCAAAAAATTTGTTAATCATCTTCATGTGTCCATTTTGGGCTTACTTCCAAAATGCATTGAAGAGGGTGTTGATCTTCACGAGTCAACAAAAGGCTTGGGGAGAATTGGAAAAACCTCATTTACAACAATGGGAATCATTAAGAATTTTTGCAATATTCTTCATGTTGACAATAATGATTCCATGTTAAGTTATATTTTGTGGTTTCATGCCAATAAGTTTTTGAAAATCACTAGATTAATTTCATACGAATCAATTCAACAATTTTCTAAAGTTAAATACATTGTGGAATGGGTTTGTTATGTGATAAAAATTTCATTCAAAAGAAGAGGATTTGAGCAAGAGGAGGAGTTTATGTTCCCAAAGTATAGAGTTTTTTTATGTGCCTTCAATCTAGCAAGGTTTATCGTGGTACAACAAGAAATATTGACTATAGGGTGGCATTAATTGCCAAAGCCATAGTTGTAACAATGAGCATCACAAATTTGAAAGCTAATGATTTAATAATGGAAGTTGTGTGAAAGTAGTTCTTTCATAGGTTTGTCACATTTTCACTTGGAAATTATGTAATGAAAACACCCATGAACCCATGTGATTGTCACATTATCATATGATGACCAAAAACAATGCCTATTTCACACACAAGAAACATGAGTGATATCAATGTGATGTTAATACTATATTTGACCATTATAATTGTGTTTTAATTGTAGCAAAATCTACATTGAAAATATTTTATTTATGTGATCTTTCCAAGACCATAACAATTATATTCCATCATCATC